>Ga0247841_10002825_pt1 | contig 33509 bp, 27 predicted proteins | sample LaCruzMarch2015__2_FD_192410 | JGI IMG/M metagenome (GOLD analysis project Ga0247841, IMG submission 192410) | Freshwater microbial communities from meromictic Lake La Cruz, Castile-La Mancha, Spain - LaCruzMarch2015_18m | ecosystem: Environmental > Aquatic > Freshwater > Lake | place: Spain...
AGATTACTTATACCCTGCCTGAATCAAAACATATAAAATCAAAATTGCTTAAAATGGATGATGAGCAAGCTGAATTATACCAAATCATTCAGAAAAATTATTAGGGTGTCCCAACGCTGAAAACAGGCGTTCAGGCTAACGCCTGAACGCTTTTATCATGAACCGGACCGAAGGTCAGAACTTGATTTTGCCTTCAACATCCGAGATGCTTGCATCGAATGATGATCTGAGAAAATCAATGACTTTCTTGATGCCAGGGGTGAAACTGGTGGTGAAAAACCCGGTGTGATAACGAAAAATGATTCTCTATTTAAAAAGATCACTAAAGCAGAAACCTGATCTCAGCCAACTCCTTACCAATTTGTTGAACCCCTTTAAGAATTCGTTGAGTTTGTAACGGAGAAGGTTTCTTTATTCCTTTAATGTATTGAGCCAGCAAACTTTGATTCATACCGATGCGCTCTGAAAATGCTTTTGCGTTGATTACTTTATAAAACTCGAAGAACTGAGCAAGATCTAAGGTCACCTTTATATCATTTTCAAAAACATGTTGACCTTTTTCTTCAAGATATAGATTTATTGCCTCGATCATGTTTGACTTAAGTTCAATTAAGTCTTTCCCCGTGGTTGCAGCAGGATAATTTTTGGCGTATGCCGAATATCCTGTATTTGTTCGTTCCACGACTATTTCAACTTTTTTCATAATATCGATTATTGGTTTATTCCTGCATCTTTTAGAATTTTATTTTGTAGCCCAGTACCAATTTCACTTGATCCATGATCCGGTACAACAATCTGACCATCTTTTTTCGGATGTCGCATGATCATATGGCTCCCTGATTGTCTGAAAACAAACCAACCATCCCGCGTCAAAAGTCTGATCAATTCCCTACACTTCATTTCACAAAGGTAATAAATATATTACCTGAATGGTGATTTTATTTAAATCCATTAATCCATAAAAGTATGATGTGAAAAATCTGAGCACCATGCGGGCGGTTTCCCTGCCTGCCGGCAAAACATTAGGCTGTATGTTTGAAAAGTTACCGACTAATGTTAAAGTTATCTACAAAGTACTTATATATGTACTCAATTAATGACTTAAAAAGTAAAATCAACGAAACCAGCATTAATTCTGCTTTTCGGAGATTTTTCCTTTGCTGCATTTAGCGCCAACGTTAGTCAGAATATCAAAAAAAAAGCACATGAAGATAGGATTGAATAAATTTTTTCTGACAGTAATTTTTAGCTTGATTTTTGAATTGAAATGATACTATGGCTAATGGAGGATTGTAAAGAAAAAAGTTACCATGATCTTTCAGGTGGAAAATTATAAAGGTGCAATAAGTTGCACTTTGAATCCTTTTTTGAAACAAATATGATAAAATTTAATAAATAGTGCAATTAATAGCACTATTTTGTATTATTTGTATAAATATGTATTATATTTGCTAAAAAGAGCAATATAATGCACCAAAAGGAATTAATACAAACATTGAAAGAGCGCCGTGAAGCGCTGAATGTTACCCAGGAACACCTGGCTGAATTATCCGGGGTCGGCCTACGGACGTTGAAGTTGATCGAGACCGGCAAGGGAAATCCAACAATAGATACATTGGCAAAACTTGCTGATGTTCTGGGTTTAGAGTTGAAGCTTGAAGTAAGAAAAGTACAATTGTAATAGTATGCGTTCGGCTGAAGTTTATTATAATGGGGAATTAGCTGGGGTTCTGACGGAAGAATCCCGCAAACAATTCCGGTTCCGGTATGACGATGACTGGTTTAGGAATAATCGCAAGCCAGCGATAAGTCTTACCATGCCAAAGACCCGCCAGGAATATTCGAGTGAATACTTGTTCCCTTTTTTTTTCAATATGATTAGTGAAGGATTCAACAGGAAGCTCCAGAGTAAGTCTTTACGGATTGATGAGAAGGACTATTTTGGGTTTTTGTTGGCAACAGCCCGGTATGATACAATTGGAGCAATAACTGTTAAATCTGTTTTAGAAAATGAAGCTTGAGGAAATAAACCATTGTCCGGGTACGCTTGCTGAAGGATATTCAACCTATAGTCCTGCTTGTATTCGCAAGTTATACAGCGGTAAGAAAGTAAATCATGTATTATCGTATGATTCTCCGGGGCACGATGAAGATGTCGCGAAAGAGTTCCTGGATAACCGAAAAAGAATTTCGATTTCCGGCGTTCAGGAAAAGTTGAGCATGATCCTTGAGAAAAATGTTTTAAGGTTGACCAAAGAAGGGGAGCAGGGAACATATATCCTGAAGCCTATCCCAAGGGATCTCAGGTATCCTGATCAGGTACCGGCCAATGAGCATCTTACCATGCAGATTGCTCACCAGGTATTTGATATTAACACTGCTGAAAATGCAATGATCTTTTTCCGGGATGGAACTCCGGCATACATAACCAAGCGATTTGATGTTAAAGGCGAGGGTCTTAAGTGGGGGAAAGAAGATTTTGCCTCATTGGCCGGAAAATCCTCAGACAATGCAGGACCAGATTTTAAATACGATTCGAGTTATGAAGAATTGGGAATCCTGATCCGGAAGTTTGTTCCATCATGGAGGATAGAGATTGAGAAATATTTCGCCTTAGTGCTGTTCAATTATTTATTTTCAAATGGTGATGCACATTTAAAGAACTTCGCCCTTTTAGAGAGTGGGACCGGAGATTATTTATTAACTCCTTCCTACGATCTGGTCAACACTCACCTTCATGTTGATGATTCTGATTTTGCTTTAGACAGGGGATTGTTTTCAGATGGATACCGGTCTGATATCTGTCAAAAAAGAGGTCATGCAGGTTTTGCAGATTTTATAGAATTTGGGAAAAGAATTGGGATAAGTGAATCCCGTGTCCTGAAAATCAGTGCAGTATTTCTGGAAAAACAACCCCTTGTTGAAACATTGACTCAGAACTCTTTTCTTAATGTGAAATGCAAGAGAGCTTACCTGCTTCAGTACGGTACCAGGCTGAATTGGTTAAAACGTGATTGAAGTCGTTTTTTTGAGCAGGAAGTGATCAAAATATCTCTCCGGGAAGTCAGATAGAGGCTGAAAAAGCAGCTACGTGACGATTCGTTTTTGAAATATTTTTCATTTTTTTCTTGACTTTTGAAAATTGTGTATTATATTTGCAGTGCACTATTACACTAATACACAAATATAATGATCACAATAGAAAATTTAACTTTCTGGTATTCAAAGCAAAACAGGATATTTGAAGACCTGAACCTGGAACTGGATGCCGGTCATATCTACGGTTTGTTGGGAAAAAATGGCGCCGGGAAAACCACATTTCTGAAACTGATCTGCGGACTTTCCTTTCCGAAATCCGGTGAAATTATCATCGATGGTTTGATTCCGCAAAAACGTAAACCGGTTTTTCTATCGGATATTTTCTTCGTTCCGGAAGAAATTTCCTTTCCTTCTATGACCGCGGTAAAATTCGTTAAGATTTATGGAGGTTTTTATCCTGCATTTGATCCATCCCTGTTCAGGGGATTCCTGGAAAAATTTGAAGTTGATCCGGATCAGAATTTTTCCGGGATGTCGCATGGCCAAAAGAAAAAGGCAATGATCGCATTTGCCCTGGCCACCAATACCCGTTACCTGTTCCTTGATGAGCCAACCTACGGATTGGACATTCCCTCCAAGGCTGCGTTCCGGAGCATGCTCTCGGCATCTTTTTCCGGGGAGAAAACAATCATCATGTCAACCCACATGGTGCGGGATCTTGAAAGCCTTATCGACAACGTGATCATACTTGAAAACCACAAGATCATCCTGAACCAATCACTGGATAAAGTGGCGCAAAAATTTACTTTTTGTCATTCTTTATTGTCGCCTTCCAGTGGTGAGATTTTTTATTCTGTCAACAGTGAAATGGGACAGACCGTGATTTCCCTGAATCATTCTGGCATTGCAGGAAATGTCGATCTTGAAACCCTTTTCAATGCCTGTATTGACATTCCGGAAAAGATATCATCCATTTTCGAAAATTAATTTATTAAACCATGAACAATAGCTTCAATATTAACCGGTTCTGGCTCCTTGTCGGGCGACAATGGTCAGAGAATAAAAAATCCTATCTCTTCTTGTGGATCGTGATCTCACTTTCATTAATGATTTTCAGCGTCTTCTCCGAACAAATAGGCCTCGAATTATTTATTCTTCTTTTTTGTTTTGGAGGATGTGTTGTGATAACCACCGTATTCAGCTCATGGCCAGATTTCGGCCGCTCGTCGCTCTATCTTCTATTACCGGCGTCCCTGACGGAAAAATTTCTGTGCGGGTTGTTTTATGGGATAATCCTGTTTATTCCTGTTTACTGTCTGACTTATTTTTTCATCACCTATATATTCACATACCTGGTCATTCTGCTTTTTCCTAATAATCTTATTTCATTTTCAGAAGTAATTACCGATGGAATAAACAAATTTACATTCCTTCCATTCAGCTTCTACATCGCCGTTTTTCTGGCATTTCTGTTTATGCAGTCACTTTACATGATCATTATTATACGATTCAAAAAAAGACAGATTTTGATCTTCCTGCTGACAATTCTGGCAATCCTCGTACTATATAATTTCGGGATGAATATATTGATGTCGAACATTGTACATGCCCCGAAAGGACATATCAGGACTCCCGGACCATTACTGACTTTCATAACTGCTGATTTTGGCTATATAAAATCTATATATAACCCGGCAGATTTTGAATCCTTTTCTTTTATCAAGTTGATCTGGAAATTAAATGATCTGATCTGGTTCATTGTTTTTTGTATGTTATATCTCACAGCCTGGTTCAAATTTAAGGAACGGGAATTATAAAAACCATCGAAATGAATTTTACCGATAATCAATCCATTTACTTGCAGATCACGGAATTTGTGAAAGAACAAATCCTTTTGAATAAATGGCAGAAGGAGGAGAAAATCCCATCGGTCCGTGATCTGGCTGTCGAACTCCAGGTTAATCCCAATACCGTGATGCGTGCCTATGATCTTCTTCAGCAACAGGGAATCATATATAACCGGCGGGGAATTGGAAATTATGTTTCAGCCGATGCCGGAGAAAAGATTCTTCTGACACGGAAAGAAAAATTCCTAAAATCAGAACTCCCCCTGTTTTTTAAAAATCTTTTTCTGCTGAATATCGGATTTGATGAGCTGGAAAGCCTTTATAAAAAATTTATTGATAAAAATCGTAAGAATTAACAATTGAAAATAAAATGAAAAAGAGCAATATTTTTCTCATCAGCGCCTTCTTTTTAGCATTCTTCTGGATAGTTCTGATCGGCTGGTTCGCTTCTTCTGCAATCAATAACTATTTGCAGGGGAAAGATCCTCATTATGCCCGTTCGCACAGTCAATACCTGGAAAACCATAAAAAAAGCTTTCCCAAACCTGTCAATGAGTTGTGTATTTCAGGAGAAGGTACATCCGTTATAACCATCTTACCAGGGAAAGAATTAACCATCGAATCCAATCCAAGGATCTGGAATTGTGTTTATACGGATTTGAAAAACGGAAAATCCATGATCTGCCTTAAAAGACTTAATCAATATAATGAGCCGATTACGATAACACTCCCTGGAATTCCTTCAATTTCTTTTTATAATTTTTCAGGAGTCACGGTAAAAGGATTGAACCAGAAGGAAATTCATATTCAATGTACACGGGTCTGTTCATTTACAACCGACAGTTGTACAATAGGGAGCCTGAGCCTGGATTTTCCCCGGAATACGGATCAGCAGGATATTTATATTGTTAAATCCAACCGGATCGATACCCTGAAAGCTTCTGTCCGGGGATCTGGCAAGATCAGGTTAGAAACGGTCGGGAAAGTCACAAATCAGATTTCCCTGTCGGATTTAATTAAAGTTGAAACAACTTACGATCTGATGAAGAAACTTTCCATAAGCCCGGTTCCTGTTGTCCGGGATAAATAGTAGAATAACCCTCCCGGAATCCACTCCCGTCGATTGCAAATGACTACCCGTTGACTTAATGATGAGTCAATGAATAATTATTAGCAGTCAATATTGAAGGAAGGTTAATATGTTCGGCGTTTCCAGTGTGCAACTATTGTATTGATTTGTTAAAATCACTCTTTCCCGATTGAATGATTATTTTTGCAGGTCATTTTGTTATGTCGTGCGTGAAAAGGAAGACATTAAACTCATTCCACCTGTTCAGAGATGGTAGACTTTATCGATGGTTAATATTAATTTTTAGAAAATGATATCAAAAATTGACGACCTTCAGTTGAATTATAAAATCTGGTTGGAAACCGGCAAGCATATTGGTATTCTGGGTGATAAAAAATGTGATTTGCTCCGGGCAATCGATGAAACAGGATCTTTATCCGATGCGATGAAAAAGCTGGGTCTGACTTATCGCAAAACGTGGGATAACCTGAGGAAAATTGAACGTGAACTGGGCTTCCCTTTGATCATACCGACCAGAGGGGGTGCAGACGGCGGCAACACCAAATTGACTCTGGAAGCAAGAATCATTATTGCTGCGTTTGAAAAGTTTCATACAGAATATGATTCAGTCATCCAAAAAGGATTTGAATCAATCCTTTCCGGGCTTAAACAAAAAATTAAGTAAAAGATTTTTTGTGAAATCTTATCGTTAAATAAAATGTAATATTTTTGTCATCGAATTGCAAAAACATGCAATTCGATGATCCGGAATTAAAAATCAACGTTTTATGAACAATGCAATCTGTAATTTTTTACTTCCGCAAAATGAAACGGTTCTCGATTATAAAAAAGACAGCAGGGAACGAAAGCAGTTGGAGAATGAACTGCAAAAACAGCTCCGGGATCCTGTTGAAATTCCTTTAATTATTGATGGCAGAGAAATCCGGACGAACCAGACAGGCCGGGTCAGGATGCCACACAAACATTCGGTGGTGCTGGCGACCTATCACAAGGCGTCGGAAAAAGAAGTGAAAATGGCCATCGATGCAGCGCTGAAAGCACATCGTATTTGGTCAAACCTCTCCTGGACCGTCCGTGCTTCCATTTTATTAAAGGCGGCTGAACTTATATCCAAAAAGTACCGGGCAGTTATGAATGCAGCTACCATGCTGGGTCAAAGTAAAAATATTTTTCAGGCTGAGATTGACGCGGTGTGTGAAACAGTTGATTTTCTAAAGTTTAATGCATATTACGCATCGCGTATCTATAGTATGCAGCCCAGTTCGGCCTTCAATCAATTGAATAAGATGGAATTTCGTCCGTTAGAAGGCTTTGTTTTTACGGTAAGCCCTTTCAATTTTACTTCTATTGCATCAAACCTGAATATGGCTCCTGTGATGATGGGAAATACAACCGTTTGGAAACCGGCAACCACCTCTTTATTATCAAATTACTATCTGATGAAGATTTTCCAGGAAGCCGGGTTGCCCGACGGTGTAATTAATTTTGTGCCCGGCAGTGGCTCGATGATCGGAAAAACAGTGCTGGAATCGCCCGATCTAGCCGGGATCCATTTTACCGGTTCGAACGAAACTTTTAATTTTCTTTGGAAGGAAGTATCCCGGCAACTATCGCATTATATTTCCTATCCAAGATTGATCGGCGAAACGGGTGGAAAAAACTTCATCCTGGTGCACCCGACCGCTTCCCCAAAAGAAGTTGCCGTAAATGCCTACCGCGGCGCTTTTGAATTCCAGGGGCAGAAATGTTCGGCGGCTTCCCGGATGTATGTTCCCGTTTCTCTTTGGCCGGAAATCATGGATGAACTGATCAGGATAAGCGCCGATGCAAAAATGGGAGATGTAACGGACCCCATGAATTTTATCAATGCGGTAATCGATGAAAGTTCTTTTGACAACATTATGGAATATATCAAATATGCACAGTCGTCGAAGGAGGCTGAAATTATTACCGGGGGGCTTGGGGATAAAAATACAGGATATTTTATTGAACCGACAATAATTGTGACGACCAATCCGAAATTCAAGACCATGGAGGAGGAGATATTTGGTCCGGTGCTGACCGTGTTTGTTTATGAGGACAATAAATTGGATGAAACAATAAGATTATGCAATTCAACATCGCCCTATGGGCTCACCGGAGCTGTATTTTCCAATGACAGGGTGGCTGCTGCGTCTATGTGTGAGCAACTCAGGTATGCCGCAGGGAATTTTTACATTAATGATAAACCAACCGGAGCCATTGTAGGACTGCAACCCTTCGGAGGTTCAAGGGCTTCAGGTACCAACGACAAAGCAGGAGGCGAATTCAACCTCATGCGGTGGATCAGTCCTAGAACCATAAAGGAAACTTTTCAGCCTGCGTCGGAATACCGCTATAACTATATGATGGAATAACAAATACTAATTATAACTACGATGAACTTTGATCTGAAAAATTTGGAAATAGAACCGGTAAATTACGGTGCAAGTACGGGTATTGGATGGATTGAAACGCATGGCGAAGAAACGTCATCCTATACGCCGATTGATGATTCCCTCATTGCAAAAGTGCGGAATGCAACACTGGCTGACTATGAACATCTGATGGAAAAAGCCCAAAAGGCTTATCTTAAGTGGCGGATTGTACCGGCGCCAAAGAGAGGCGAGGTTGTTCGTGAGATCGGCGAAGCGCTCCGGAAAAAAAAGAAGGATCTGGGACACCTTGTTTCACTTGAAATGGGGAAAATTTATGAAGAGGGCATGGGGGAAGTCCAGGAAATGATCGATATCTGTGAATTTGCCGTGGGACAATCCCGGTTGCTTAACGGGGCAACCATGCATTCTGAACGGCCGTTTCATCGGATGTATGACCAATATCATCCCATTGGAGTCGTAGGGATCATCACTTCTTTTAATTTTCCTGTAGCTGTGTGGGGCTGGAATGCCATGCTGGCTGCAATTGCAGGAGATGTGGTAATCTGGAAACCCAGTTCCAAAACTCCTCTCTGTGCGATTGCCATTCATAAGATCATCGCAGAGACTCTCAGGAAGAATAATGTTCCTGAAGGAGTTTTCAACATGATCATTACAAAATCATCCGTATTGGGAGATAGCTTCGCCGCCGACAAGCGGATCCCTCTGATATCCGTGACCGGGTCAACAGACGTAGGAAAAAAGGTGGCTTCTATCGTCGGAAAGCGCCTGGGAAAGACGATTCTGGAACTTGGCGGTAACAATGCAGTGATCATCTCGCAATACGCAGATATTGACATGGCTTTGCAATCGACTGTTTTTGGATCTGTTGGCACCTGCGGACAACGCTGCACATCTACCCGCCGGATCATTATTCATGAATCTGTATTTGAAGCTGTTAAAAAACGTTTGATCGCTGCCTACCAGAGTATCAGCACGCGGATCGGCGATCCACTCGATACGGAAACACTTGTCGGACCTTTAGTGGATGAAACCGCTGTTAAAAATTTCCTTCATACGATCGAACAAGTGCAGGAGGAAGGTGGAGAACTTATTTATGGAGGAACCGTACTCAATAGTGAAAAATGTCCTTCGGCAAATTATGTGATACCCGCCATTGTCGAAGCGGAGAACCATTATAAAATGGTCCAGCAAGAGACTTTTGCTCCGATTGTTTACCTGATCAAATACCGCACCATCGAAGAAGCCATCTTCCTGAACAACAACGTCCCGCAAGGCCTTTCTTCCTGTATATTTACGGAGAACCTTGTCGAGTCAGAAAAATTCCTTTCTGAGACCGGTTCCGACTGCGGGATCGCAAACGTCAATCTGGGCACATCGGGCGCTGAAATCGGAGGGGCCTTCGGAGGTGAAAAAGATACAGGCGGGGGCCGGGAATCAGGTTCTGATGCCTGGAAAGCTTATATGCGTCGTCAGACGAATACCATTAACTTCAGTGGTCAGACAGCATTGGCGCAGGGAATTACCTTCGATTTTTAAAGTTGGTGACGTTCTTTTCTCCGGAAATCCTTTCTTTCCTGTTTTTACCGGCGGGTTGCCAATATGACATAATATCCTGTGATTATGATCAGGAAATTAGCTCCTTCATAGAGATATTTCTAAAAAAAACCGGGATTGTTGTCCCGGCTTTTTCATAAAAACATGGATTACTTTTTAACAGGAGTTTCACCTTTCTTATCTTTGTGAGAGACGCCTTTTTTCTTCGGCTGAGGGGCGACCGGTTTTACGTTCTCTTTTTTGTGATCATGATTTCGGCCAGGATATTATTCATTTTGATGATGACCGGCTTTTCGCACTCTGTTTTTACCTTGATCTCCTTGATCATCATGATCTCCTCGAAGTGAGTTAGGAAAAAGATGAGCAAGTCAAATTCTTTTTTTGTCAGGGTAAGAGATTGGTCGTTGACAAAGGTCTCCATCCGGTCAGGTTGGATCCGGATCTCATTGAAGGAGATTTCATTCACTCCTCCGAAATTTTTTCTCCGGATGATCGAACGGACCCTGGCATTTAATTCGGGGAGGTGAAATGGTTTGGTAAGATAGTCATCGGCGCCGATATCGAGTCCGGTGATCTTGTCATCCAGGGAATTTCTTGCAGAAATGATCAGGATACCGGCAGGAGATTTCGCCTTCTTCAGTTCACTGATGATGTTCAAACCGCTGCCGTCCGGAAGATTGATATCAACAATGATACAATCATACTGGTATAGATCGATTTTTTCCACTGCTTCTTCATAAGTCACCACTGCTTCACATACATAATTCTCTTTATTCATGTATGTTACGATCGATCTTAACAGCTCTTTTTCGTCCTCAATCAAAAGAATCTTCATAAACGCGGGTGATGGGCAGACCGTTACAATTTGAAGGGGAAAATTACAAAAATCTTTGCTACAGATCGGAGACTCAAACAAAAAATAGCTGCATTTCATGAAATGCTTTATTATTTTGCCGGAGTTACAGGATATCTGTGTTCAAACCAAGATTGATTTTCATACATTTGTGTTTTTAGCGCAAACCCTCCATTCCTTGTTCACTCCATATGCCGGGTGAGGGAATCAGGCAGTATATCGATCAGCATCCATATTGATAGTATATGAACGATTCACCAATAATAACCAGTTTTGACGATCAGGATGCCTACAAATTTTCTATGCAATATGCAATTCTGAAACACTATCCTGAAGCAAAGGTTAAGTATGCTTTCATTTTAAGGGATCAAACGATTGAGTTCCCATCCGGTTTTGGAGAAGCGCTGCAGAACCAGGTTCGTTGCTTTAAAGATATCCGTTTTTCTGCAGAAATTGAAGAACATCTGATCCGGAATTTTCCCTGGTTCGATACCGATTACCTGGAATATCTCCGTCGCTATCAGTTCGACCCGGATGAGGTAAAGATTTATCAGACCGGAAATAAACTGGATATCAAAATTGAGGGATTCTGGCACAAAACCATTCTTTGGGAAGTTCCATTAATGGCCTGTATATCAGAGCTGTATTATCGACTCTATGAGATTCCTGACGCTATTGATCTGAATCTCTCCCGCTGGGAAGAAAAATTCCGGGAATTCGCATCCATGCAAATCGCTGTTATTGAATTTGGCACCCGGAGAAGGAAGTCAAGACGGGTACAGGAAAAAGTCATTGAAAAATTTTTGCAAACAGCTCCGGAAACAATCAAAGGTACCAGCAATGTAATGTTTGCGCGTAGATTCGGTATTCCTGCCAGCGGAACACAAGCTCATGAATGGTTTATGTTTCATGCAGCCAGGTATGGCGCTCAGATGGCGACCAAAACCGCGCTTGAAAAATGGGTTCAGACATACCATGGCGCCCTCGGTATCGCATTGACCGATACTTTTACAACCGACGTTTTTTTCAGGGACTTTGAGCTTTTCTTTTCAAAACTTTTTGACGGCATCCGGCATGATTCCGGAGATCCTTTGGTTTTTGCCCACAAAGCCGTTCAGCATTACCTTGATAAACAAATTGTTTTACCCAATGGGTTGATTCCGAAAATCCTTGTTTTTTCGGATGCCATCAATAATTTTACCACCATATCCAGTATTGAAAATACCATCAAAAACAGGATATTCTCAGTTTATGGCATCGGAACCTGGATCACAAATGATATCATCGGAAACGATGGAATCCGCATAAAACCATTAAACATGGTGATTAAAATGACGGAAGCGCAACCCACGGAGACATCTGCCTGTTTGCAGTGTATCAAACTGACGGATTGTCCGGAAAAACGAACCGGCGATCCAGATACCATCAGGCAGTATATGGATGAATTATCCGGTTAAACAGGGAGTTGAAAGATTAATTCCCGATAATCAACTTTTTCCTGTGTCTTGCTGACCGAAAAAATTTTTCTTAAAGGATAAAAGCCAACATCAAACCGGCAGTAATTGCGCTTCCGATAAGTCCCGCGATGTTGGGGGCCATGGCATGGCTGATCAAATGGTTGGTCGAATCTTCTTTCTGACCCATCTCGTGAGCGATCCGCGCCGAATCGGGCACTGCAGCCACTCCGGCGGCACCTATCAGCGGGTTGATGCGGTTCTCTTTCTTCAGGAAGAGGTTCATCACCTTGGCGAAGATGATCCCGCCGGCGGTGGCCAACATAAACGAAAAGGCTCCCAGAACAAAGATCAGAATGGATTCCCATTTAAGGAAAACATCGGCCTGGGTAGAGGCTCCCACCGTGATGCCGATAAGAATTATCAGGATGTCGATCATAACGGTGGAAACAGTGCCCGCAAGTTGTTTCGTCAGACCTGATTCTTTCAGGATATTGCCGAAAAAGAACATTCCAAGCAACGGCAGGGAGGCAGGAGCGACAAAGGTTGTCAGAAGAAGGAACGCCAGCGGAAAGATAATTTTTTCGGTACGGCTGACCGTACGCTGGGGCTTCATCCTGATCAATCGTTCCTTCTTTGTGGTAAGCAGTTTCATGATAGGCGGCTGGAGTACCGGCGCTAACGCCATGTAGAGATATGCTGCTATGGCGACAGGTCCGATCAGACTTTGAACGTTTCCTGCTTCCGGAAGGGACTTTAGTCCTGCAGCAAGTTGTGAAGTGAGAAATATTGCAGTATTCCCATCGGCTCCGCCGATAATAGCAATAGATGCGGACTCGGCGATCGGGAACCCCAGGATGGCAGCCCCAAGAAAAGTAGCGAAGATGCCGACCTGTGCCGCCGCTCCCAGTATTATCAGTTTTGGGTTGGCAATCATTGGGGAAAGATCAACCATGGCCCCCAATCCCAGGAAGATCAGCGCAGGATAGATCCCTTTAAGAACTCCGAAAAACAGGTAATGCAAAATACTTCCGTCCACGTAAATTCCCAGCGGATATGCGGAGTTGTGCATGAACGGGATGTTGCCGATCACAATTCCCACCGCCAAAGGAATCAGCAGGATCGGTTTGAGATTGAACCGGATGGCAAGGATGATCAGCATCAGTCCCGCCAGGATCATGATCCCGTTATCCCAGTTAAGATTAGAGAACCCGGTATCTTCCCAGAGTCCCTGTAACAGATTGGTAATGAGCAGGAGTTTCATAGATATCCCGGTTATTCAATTTCCACTAAGATTTCATTCTGGGCAACCGTTTGCCCCGGTTTTACGTTGACGGTACGGATGACGCCGTCTTTTTCAGAGAGAACATTGTTTTCCATCTTCATGGCCTCCATGGTAAGCAATTTTTGTCCCATGGAAACTTTATCGCCCGGCTTTACCAATACGGTGATAATGGTTCCGGGGAGGGGAGCCTTGATAGCCATATTGCTGGTCTGCGATGCCATCTTGGGGATCCTGGCCTCTCTGGGAGATGGTTTTGGAGGTTCAGCGCGAACCAGTGTCGGAGTTTTTGTCATTTTCAGTTCGCGTTGAACTTCGACATTATAATTGGTTCCGTTTACTTCAACCTGTGCGGTATTCTCTTCAAAGCCAAGAATCTCAACTTCGTAGTTGTTCCCATTGATGGTAAAACTGAATTTTTTCATAGTTCGGTTATCCTGTTATTTTTACCAATGTTTCATATTGTTCCAGATATTGTAAAATTTGGAACTCCAGGGCGAATAGGTTCGTGATACTTTCTTTATGGTCATCACATATTTTTCCTGGTCATGTAATTCAGAGAAAAAAAGAAAGAGGGCGGTAGCGATAGCGGCATTCTCCTCGCCGGTCATCACGGTTTGAACGGAAGTATCATTGGCAGGTATTCTTTCTTTTTTACTCCTTCGGGTTGTTAAATACCCGCGGATCGAAAAGGCGCGTACCATTAAAAAAGCCATGACCGACAAGGCCAGAAGCACAATGCAGTATCCCAAAACGGTGGTTGCCAGAATTTGACTGTCAATCAGCGAAGGGTCGAAAGTGATAGAGAGAAATCGCATAGTGTTATGAATTTATCACAAAGGAATATTGCTGTGTTTTTTAGGTGGAAGCGTGTCTTTTTTGGTTTGAAGGGTTTGCAGGGCGCGAATGATCCTGAACCGGGTGTTCCGGGGTTCAATCACATCGTCAATAAAACCATAGCGCGCCGCGTCATAAGGATTTGCAAACTTGTTCTTGTATTCCAGCTCTTTTTCGTTGATGTATTTAACCTTCTCGCGGGGATCCTTGATCTCGCTGATCTTTTTGCCTTCCAGGATCTCAATGGCGCCTTTGGGTCCCATCACCGCAATCTCAGCCGACGGCCATGCATAATTGATATCCGCGCGAAGTTGCTTGCAACCCATCACGTCATGAGCCCCGCCATATGATTTTCTTAAGGTGATGGTTATTTTTGGAACCGTGGCTTCGCCATATGCGAACAATAGTTTGGCTCCATGGATGATGATGCCGCCATACTCCTGGTTACTACCGGGCAAAAAGCCTGGAACATCCACTAAAGTAATGATCGGAATGTTGAAGGCATCACAGAATCTGACAAACCGTGCTCCTTTACGCGCGGCTTCGATATCGAGCACACCGGCCAGGTAGTTTGGCTGGTTTGCAACGATCCCGCAGGAGATTCCGTTGAACTTGGAGAATCCAACCACGATATTCTTGGCATAATGCTGATGGACTTCCAGAAATTCATGGTCATCCACAACCTGGTAGATGATATCCTTTACATCGTATGGTTGATTTGGGTTGGCGGGGATGATTTCATTTAAAATATCTTCGATGCGATCAATCGGATCATGACAATCGGTTTGGGGAGGATCTTCCAGGTTGTTTTGCGGCAGGTAAGAGAGAAGTTTACGGATCATCATCAGTCCTTCAGTTTCATTTTCTACCCTGAAATGAGCTACTCCCGATTTGGTGGAGTGTACCGTGGCCCCGCCAAGATCCTCGGTGGTAATATCTTCTCCTGTCACCGTTTTAGTCACTTTTGGTCCTGTGACAAACATGTAACTGGTTTTTTCGCTCATGATTACAAAATCGGTCAGGGCGGGAGAGTAAACCGCCCCGCCGGCACATGGGCCGAAGATTGCTGAAATCTGCGGAATTACGCCCGAAGAAGCAATGTTGCGCATGAAGATCTCGGCATATCCTGCAAGACTGTTAACTCCTTCCTGGATACGGGCGCCGCCACTGTCGTTGATCCCGATAACCGGAGCTCCGACCTTGAGGGCCTGATCCATAATCTTACATATCTTACGGGCAAACGTTTCCGAAAGAGAACCTCCGAAAACAGTGAAATCCTGGGCAAAAATAAAAACAACCCTGCCATCAATCGTTCCCCTTCCGGTTACAACACCATCACCGAGATAATGTTCATTCTCCAGACCGAAATCGGTGCAACGGTGAGTCACAAACATATCATATTCTTCGAAACTGCCTTCGTCAAGTACCTTTTCAATCCTTTCCCGGGCAGTAAACTTTCCCTTCTTTTGCTGTGATTTTATACGGTCTTCTCCGCCTCCAAGCCTTGCCTGTTCACGCTTTTTAAGCAATTCTTCGATTTGATTTTGTTTCATAGTTAACAGTGTGAATAAATTAACAACACTAAAAGCCTGCAAGTTAGGCGAAATTTTGTTTCTTTGAACAATATTTTGTCAGAAAACAGAAAAAATATTCTTCAAAAAGATTATTAAAGGACAAAAGACCAATTATTTAAATCAGTAACTTTGCAATTGTTATTTTGTTAACAAATAATACCATTTTACGATATAAACTATGCCCCGCCGAAAACTATTAATAAGGGATCTCACGCTTCGCGACGGACAGCAATCCCTGTTTGCAACCCGAATGAACCAGGAGCAGATTGACCGGGTGCTCCCTTTTTATAAAGAGGCCGGCTTTTATGCAATGGAAGTCTGGGGCGGCGCGGTTCCTGACAGCATCATGCGATATCTTCATGAAAACCCATGGACCCGGCTTGAAAAAATCAAGGAAGCGATCGGAAATGTCTCCAAGCTGACTGCTTTATCACGAGGTCGTAATCTCTTTGGTTACAACCCCTATCCCGATGAAGTGATCGAAGGTTTCAACCGGAATGCGGTGAAATCGGGGATAGGGATCATGCGGATCTTCGATGCGTTGAATGATGTCGATAATATGAAATCGACGATCAGGTATGTGAAGGAAAACGGCGGAATGGCCGATTGCGCCATCAGTTTTACGGTCGACCCCAAGTTCAGCGCCGGTCAGAAGGTTAAATCATGGATCAAACTCAAGGCATTACCCCACGATATATTTACCATTGATTATTTCCTGGAAAAAGCGCGCCAGCTTGAAGCGCTCGGCGCAGATATGATCAGTATCAAGGATATGGCCGGACTAATTACGCCTTTACAGTCGGGACAACTGATCCGCCGGATGAAAGCCGAACTTCGTATTCCCGTCGATTTTCATACCCATTGTACTCCCGGTTATGGCCTTGCATCCGTGCTGATGGCTATTGTCAACGGAGTCGATATTGTGGATACAAGTATATGGCATTTTGCCGGCGGACCTGCAGCTCCTGCCTATGAACTGGTCCAGATCTTCTGTGACAAGCTTGGGATCGAGACCGGTGTAAACAGGGATGCCGTCAAGAAGATCGACAACGAGTTGAAGTTGATCCGTTCCGAATTGAAAGATTTTGATACCACTCCTTTCCCGAAAGAATTTGATATTACGGATCACGCTCTCCCCAGGGAGGTCAACAAGTTGTTTGTCAAGGCAGTTTATATGGCCAAACACGATAAGGAGCAGGAATTATTGGAGGCTTGTCAGGAGATAGAAAAGTATTTCGGATTCCCGGAACCCAATGAAGAGGTTAAAAAAGCGGAGATCCCCGGTGGTATGTATACCAATATGCTGGCTCAACTGAAGCAACTCAAGCTTGACCATCTGTTGCCTCATGTTCTCGAACTTGTCCCTCTGGTCCGGATAAAGTCAGGTTGCCCGCCTCTGGTTACGCCGACATCACAGATCGTCGGGGTACAGGCAGTCAACTGTGTGATCGATGAAAACAAGGGGCAAGCCTTTTTCACTACCAAATCCATACAATTTGTCAATCTGGTCAAAGGTCTGTATGGCAAAACTCCTATCCCTGTTGACCCGAATTTCAGGGAGTTGCTGACCGGTGTTCGCGAAGAGACGCCTTACGAATCGAAAAACTATAAGAAACAGGAAAATACCATATTTGAAGATTATGGGGGATTGCGGCTTGCGGAAAACGAGAAAGACCAACTTCTGCTTGAACTTTTCCCCACCGTTGCCCGGGATTTCCTGCAGCATTGCGTTGAAGACAAATACACCACCAATATTTGGGCCATTGAGGAAGAAAAACGCCGCAAATCCCGCGAAGCCCGGGAAGCCTATAAACGCCTCAGTCCCGAAGAAAAACAAAAGCGCCTGATGGAAGGCCTGTACCATTGGTACGATGTTTCCGATGAAAAGGAAGAAGAAGCGCTGGGAAGGTCGTAGATATCGATGTGACCATTAAATTTATTATTTCTCCAGTTTTCAGGAATTTTATTCGGCAAAAATAGAAATTCTTATTCGTGATTAATGAATTGAAGTATACGATCTCATTTCACCGGAGAAGAAAATTACCTACGGAAAAGATAGAAGTGGACCGGATTATTGCAAAACCAGTTTGTTAAAAAACGCTGATGAATTGCTTTTTATCCTGATCAGATAAATCCCTTTGGGCAGATCGGACAGATCTATTTCCCTGCAGTTATAAAGATTCTTTTCCAGGAGAATATTTCCGGTCACCGTACTGACTTCAAAGGAAACTTCTTCCAAGGGATTCCCGGTATTGAAAAACACTTTTCCGGAAGATGGATTTGGAAAAAGCTTTGAATGGGTAGTTGTCAATGGATCCGGAATCCCTACACTGGGAACGACAGTTACCTGAAGGGGAGCGGAACTTTTCCCGTTTCCACAGGTGTTATTCCCGGCAACAGTAAGCGTAAGCTGGCCGAGAAAATCCGGGTCAAGGTTTAATAAGGCATTATTTGTTGTGGAAGATATATTCCCGGCGCCGGAAGGATCTATCTCCCATAGATAAGAAGTAGCATTGATGACAGACGGGGTTGAATAAGCCACGTTCTGTTGTCCTTTTGTGAGAAGCGCCGGACCTGTGATCGCATCAGCAGGATAAGGCCTTGAAGAGGAGGTAACCAATTCGTTGGTATGAGTCCACGTATGGTCAGCGTTAGATACTACCCAGGAATAGATTCCGATTTTCAGGCCTTCTCCGTACCATGGGTTCATGTAATAAAGATCATCGTTTATCAGACCATGACCGACTAAAAAATGACCACCTCCGGAAGTCCATCCCCATCGGATAATAAAAGGAGCGTTATTGCCCAGATCGGTAAGAATAGTGCTTTTGCTCAGGGGACCTTCTATTCCATTGTTCTGGATAGAGGCGAAATTTAACAGGATGTCCTGAATACTTCCAGGATACCCCCAGTTATAATTCCAGTAATTGCAACCCTGGGTGGGATCTGTGCAACAATTGACCGGACCGAAATTATGCCAGTTGGCAACCGTACGCGTATATTCGGCGATGACACATTGTCCGGTGGGGGTACAGTAAAAATCCAATACACAGGAGCTTACTCCTGCCCAGCACCATTGATTTTGTTCCTGAAATACTTCCGGAACATTTAATACCTGAGACCGCACAGGGCTATTCATCGTCAGAAATAGTACCCCAAAGAGGAAAATAATCGTCTTATTCATTGGATCAACATTTAGTAATTAACATTATTCTCAGGTAGATTTTCCCTGACCATGTTGAGAATACTGGAAAGTTTCCAGATTTCTTTTTTACTCGAATTCAGTTTTTCGAGATTCAGATAAGCTGAATGTAATGGAATCACACGGATCTCATCAGCAGGCAAAGCAGGATCATCCAGCAGCAGGAAATCAGATTGCAGTTGAAAGATCCTGAGAATTTTCGGACTTTCTTTTCCTGGTTTCTGAGAATTGCGGATCCCCTGTAATTCCCGGGCCAGAATAGTTGCCCCAAGATCAACAATTTCAAAGGTCCCATTTTCCTGGATGACAGTAAGCAATGCGCGGTCCTGGTTACTTACAACAACCGGGACGCGCCATTCACTGGTCTGTTTCAGATAATTTATAGACGTTTTATCCCGGAAGAAGTCACTATTAAGTGTATAAACCGCATAAGGATCACCCAATTCGCAGACCGTAAACTCATCCCGGTTTTGAAATCCATAAATATTTTCCTGACCCGGCGGGATCTTTTGCAACCAGGATTGAAGGTTTTCACCAACTTCTTTGTTCATTACGTCTGTTTGTGCATTTAGCAGGGAAGAACAAAGAAAGGAAACACAAAGCATCAAAAAAATGAGGGGTGTTTTCATTATAAAGTTATTTTGATTTTTATAGTCGGTAAAATTGTAATTTTTTTTGATCCGATTTGAAAAATTCATCAAAAAAATTAAAATATATTTAATTTTATACAACATCGATCTGACCATTTGATGACAGTTGATATTTCTATAAAATCCGAGAACGATCTTCTGAAAATTTCCAGCGAAAGCTTTACAAAGCCCTTTCTCCGGATTATTTTGTAATTGGTTATTGATAAACAATATTTTACATTACTTTTATATGTACTTTTGCAAATTCTTTTAAGTTGATTTATCTCACGGGTGATCAGATTACCCGCTTTTTCTCTCCGGTTCAGCCATCGGGATATTGACAACGGAGATAAGGAAGTAACCAGAAATTATGCATGAAATCAGAAATATAGCCATCATCGCCCATGTTGATCATGGCAAGACCACCCTGGTCGACAGGATATTGTACCAGGTCAATTTATTCCGAAAGAACCAGCAGATGGGAGAATTGATCCTTGATTCCAACGATCTTGAAAGAGAAAGAGGGATTACGATCCTGTCGAAGAATGTTTCGGTAAGATATAAGGGGATCAAAATTAATATCATTGATACACCGGGACATGCGGATTTCGGAGGAGAGGTGGAACGGGTGCTGAACATGGCTGATGGGGTCCTCCTGCTGGTCGATGCGTTTGAAGGACCTATGCCCCAGACACGCTTTGTACTCCAGAAGGCGCTGGAACTCGGGAAAAAGCCGATCGTCGTAATCAATAAAGTAGATAAGCCGAACTGCCTCCCCGATGAGGTAAATGAAGCTGTTTTTGAATTGATGTTCAGCCTGGATGCTTCCGAGGATCAATTGAATTTCCCAACGGTTTACGGATCATCCAAACAAGGATGGATGTCGGCGGATTGGAGAAAGCCCGCCCGGGACATCAGCTATCTGCTGGATCAGATCATCACGCATATTCCTCCGCCCGTTCAGGAACCCGGAACCTTGCAGCTTCAGATCAGTTCTCTCGATTACTCATCGTATGTCGGACGGATTGCCGTGGGTCGTATTACCCGCGGATCGGTCAAAGCCGGCATGCAGGTTTCCCTGGTTAAAAATAACGGAATAATCTTGAAGTCGGTCATTAAAGAGCTATATCTTTTTGAAGGAATCGGTAAAGAAAAAGTAAAATGGGAAGTAAGTGCAGGCGAAATTTGTGCGATACTTGGACCTGAGAATTTTGATATCGGCGATACCATTGCCGATGCAGAAAGCCCGGAAGGGCTTGCCCGGATCATTGTCGACGAACCGACCATGAGCATGATCTTTACCATTAATAACTCTCCTTTTGCCGGCAGGGAAGGAATCTATGTGACCTCCAGGCACATTCGGGAGCGACTATTTCTTGAGACGGAGAAAAACCTTGCGCTCAGGGTGGAAGAGACCTCATCGCCCGATACTTTTATTGTTTATGGAAGAGGGATATTACATCTTGCTATTCTTGTGGAAACCATGCGGCGTGAAGGGTATGAATTTCAACTAGGACAACCCAAAGTGGTTACCAAAGAAATCAATGGGGTGCGTCACGAACCCATCGAGGTTTTACGGATTCAGGTGCCTGAGGGATTTTCAGGGAAGGTCATAGAAATTGTCAGTAAGAGAAAAGGGGAAATTGCGAATATCGAGACCAAACGGGACCGGCTGATTCTTGAATTTAACATCCCTGCCAGGGGTTTGATCGGCGTAAGAAATCCAATCCTTACCGCAACGGAAGGAGAGGCGGTTATCGGGCACCATTTCAAAGCCTTTGAGCCCTGGAAAGGGGATTTGCCCGGTCGGAATAATGGGAGTCTGATTGCGATGGAAACCGGCACTGCTATCACTTATTCCATTGATAAATTGCAGGACCGGGGGAAATTTTTTATTGAACCCAATGATGAAATCTATACCGGACAAGTGATCGGGGAAAACACCAGAGGAAATGATATTGTCATCAATGTGATAAAAACGAAAAAACTGACCAATATACGCGCTTCAGGTTCCGACGACAAGGCGGTTATTGTGCCTGCAGTTAAATTCTCTCTGGAGGAGGCAATGGAATTTATTCAGAGTGACGAATTCGTGGAAGTGACGCCAAAATCGATCCGGATACGAAAAATAATCCTAAACGAAATAACAAGGAAGCGCAGTAATAAGAGTTAGGTTTATTCCTGTTGGAAGTTTGAAAATCCGGACTTTTCTACAAAGGTTCCCATCCGCCGCTTCGTATCAAATATATTATTATTTTACACAGTCAGATAAAGAATCCCTGTTGCTGAATGATCTTCATCTCCCCGTTCTTTGTGCAGGCGGTAAAACGATAGATTAATTAATTTTTCGTAATTTTGCAGGGTTGAATCAAAAAAGACGAAGCAGCCTCAGCAAGCTCTTTGCTGAGGTTGCTTTTTTGTAACACAATGAGAGAAAACATTAAATATACTTTCCCCGCTCAACTGGAGGAGACAATCCGGCTATTTCCAGATAAAGATGCCCTTGCTCTGGTCGGCGAAAAACCAATTACCTACCGGGAACTGGGTCAAAAGATAAATGCCGTCATGGCCTTTCTTCAAAACCTTGGGATAAAAAAGGGAGATAAAGCTGCTATTCTCAGTACCAATATGCCCAATTGGAGTATTGCTTATTACGCTATTATGAGCATTGGGGCAGTCGTTGTTCCTCTTCTTCCTGATTTTCACAAAGATGAAATTGAAAATATCCTCAACCATTCGGAAGTTAAAATTTTATTTATTTCCGAAGGGCTTGTACCTAAGGTAAATGAGGGTGATATAAAATTCCTGGAGAACCGTATTAAGATTGAGGATTTTTCTCTTCTGAACAAGGGCGATAATCTTCCGAAGTTTGATCCTGATGCCATTCCGGGTACCGGAATAATCCTTCAGGAAGATGATCTTGGTGCTTTAATTTATACTTCGGGTACCACAGGGAAATCAAAAGGCGTTATGCTTTCCCATAAAAATATTCTTTTCACCGCATTCAAATCTGGCGTAATTCAACCGATTTGCGAAGATGATCGCTTTCTGTCTATCCTTCCGCTCTCACACACCTATGAAAACACATTAGGGTTGGTATTACCAATGGTCAGCGGGGCTTGTGTTTATTATCTTGGACGTCCCCCGACGGCGTCAATCCTTCTCCCTGCTTTAAAAAAAGTACGTCCCACCATCATGTTGTCTGTGCCTTTGATCATTGAAAAAATTTACCGGACAAAAGTTCTGGCAACGATCAGAGAGAAATGGATTACCCGTCAACTGTATAAAGTTCCGTTTGTCAGAAAAGAGATGAATAAAATAGCCGGGAAGAAGTTAAAGCAAACTTTTGGCGGAGAAGTGAAGTTTTTCGGAATCGGGGGCGCCAAATTGAACCCGTCTGTTGAGAAATTTCTCAACCAGGCAGGTTTTCCTTATGCAATAGGATATGGGCTGACTGAATCGTCCCCGCTTTTAGCCGGAGCGAATCCCAAAAATGTCAGATTGCAATCGACCGGTCCTGCTATGGAAGGTGTTGAACTTAAACTCAGCAATCCCAATATGAAAACCGGGGAAGGAGAGATCTGGGCGAAAGGACCAAATGTCATGTTGGGTTATTATAAAGAACCTGAGTTGACAAGAGAGGTAATAACCAAGGATGGCTGGCTTAAGACAGGGGATTTTGGAAGAATAGACAAGGACGGGTATTTATATATCAGGGGACGACTTAAAACGATGATTGTAAGTTCGGGTGGAGAAAATATATACCCGGAAGATATTGAATCGGTTATTAATAATTTCCAGCATGTCGTTGAATCCCTTGTCGTAGAAAAAAAGGGAAAACTGGTTGCATTGGTTCATTTTAACCAGGAAGAGATCGAACAACGATATCAGGACTTAAAAGAGGAGTTTTCCAATTTCGTAGACCAAAAAATTGAAGAATTACGCAATGAATTACAAATTTATGTTAATTCAAGAGTAAACAAATTTTCCCAGGTACAGGTTATTGTCTCCCAACCTACCCCATTTCAAAAAACGGCGACCCAGAAGATAAAACGTTATTTATATATGTAAGGCGAATCGTAAAAGTTCTCCACTTAAACGTAACAGTTCTATCTCTGATTTTTTTGCTTCAAACTGGGAAGAGATCAGTTGATATTCGGCATCGATGAGCTTCTGCTGGATTTCGCGAAGTTCGACATCATTCAGACTCCCCAATTTATATTTTTCAAATGCCACCGTTACGTTTTGATGGGCGACTTCTACATTGGTCAGTTGCATTTTAACGACTTCAAGACTTGACAGGTACTGATTATTCAGCTTCAATAATTCTGTCCGTAACTCCTGTTCGGCATCCCGGACTTCAATATCACCCGAATTCATCAAAATCCTGGCATTCTTGATTGTCCGGTTAATGTTAAATCCATTGAAGAGTGTATAAGTAAGATTAAATCCGAAAGACGGGCCGTAGCTCTGGTTGTATTGCAGAAAACCGGTTTGTGAATTCAGGGTGCTATAATCATATCCGGCAGCAAAATTCAAGGTCGGATACCGCTCAGATTGTGCCTGTCTTACACTCAATCGCGCCAGATCCTGGTTAAAGCGGGCAGCGATAAGCTGAGAATTTTGCTTCAATGCTTTTGCGAGGATAGTGTCGTAATTCACAGGTTCATTAATCCGGATGGTATCCTCCAGATTTAATTTTGTATTCACATCGTAAGCAAGCAACCGGTTAAAATCTGCTTTTGTATTTGCAAGTTGAACCAGTTGCTGGATAAGGCGGGTGCTGTCGGCATTCAGGTCGACGGTCGATTGAAACAGCATTAGTTGGGAACCCGCTCCAAGGGAAAGTTTAGCCTGGGCGATCTGTTTTCGCTGCATCGAAAGATCAACCGCATCCTGTGCAACATGAACGAGGTTAGTAAGCTGAATGATCCCGTAATAAGTCATGGTTATATCGGCAACAGTCCCCTCTACAACAATGCGGGTCCCGTTTTCTCCAAGATCTTCAAGGATACCAAGCATTTTTTTACTCACAAACATATTCAGTCCGTCAAATAGTGTCCAGTTCAGTTGAATACCCACATTTAAAGTGTTGTTTTGAGCGTTGGTAACATCTTTCGTTTGACCACTGAACTGCTCCTGATGAGTCGTGCTGATATTAATATTCTGAGTGGCATCGATATCGACAGATGGAAGGAAACCGGCATTACCCAGCGTGTTATTATTTTTGGAAATTTGTGCCTGGTTTTTTTGAAGGAGAATAGAATAATTTTTATTTAAGCCGACCTGTATCGCTTTGTTTAACGTCATCACTTCCTGTGCAGGGGAAATTACCGGAATGAAGAATAGCAATAGTAAAGGAACAAATTTTATTTTTTTCGACCGGGAGAAATAAGTGTATAAAGCGGGAATGACGTATAAGGTCAGGATAAGTGAAAAGATTAGTCCTCCAATGATGGTGATACCCATGGGTACCCGGCTGCGTGAAGCGGCGCCAAGCGCCATGGCAATAGGGAGGGCGCCCAGGGCGGTAGCAAGGCTGGTCATCAGGATAGGGCGTAAGCGCCGGGTAGCTGCATCGATCACCGCATCGGTCAGACTCAGCCCTGCCGTTTTTCGTTGATTGGCGAATTCCACGATAAGAATTCCATTTTTCGTAACAATACCGATAAGGACAATGATTCCGATCTCGCTGAAGATGTTAAGCGTTTGCCCGAAAATCCATAAAGAAAGAATTGCGCCGGCCAGGGCAAGAGGCACTGTAAACATGATTATCATCGGGTCGACAAAGCTCTCGAACTGGGCGGCAAGGATAAGATAAATGAGGATCAATGCGAGAAACAGGGCAAAAAGAAGACTCCCGGAACTGTCTTCAAACTCCTTGGAGGTTCCTGAAAGGGCAGAAGAAAAGGAATCATCAAAAGTCTCTTTCCCGATTTTCCGCATCTCCGTGATCCCTTGTCCGAGGGTAACCCCTTTGGCCGTCTGTGCAGAGACCGTTGCAGATACATACCGGTTATAACGGAATAATTGAGGTGGATTGCTCTGTTCTTTCAACCGCACGACATTATCCAGTTGGATCAACTCTCCTTTGTTATTGCGGACATAGATCGAACTAAGATCCAACGGTTTATCGCGGTTCGAACGATCGGCCTGTCCGATCACCTGATATTGTTTGTTGTCCATGATAAAATACCCATAACGCTGGCCGCTGAAATACAGTTGCAGGGTTTCGGCAATATCGCCGACATTGATGCCCAGCGTTTGGGCACGGTCACGGTCGATCTCTACCGAGAGTTCCGGTTTATTGAACTTCAGGTTCAGGTCAACCGTCTGGAACATCGGGTCAACCTGAACGCGCTCCATGAATCGCGGAAGATATTTTTTCAGTTTTTCGAAATTGGGTGCAAGGATGACATATTGAACCGGAAGGCCGGAACTCCGGACTCCTCCAATTGTCTGTTCCTGAATTACAAAAGTCCGGGCAAAATTATAATTCTTGACAATACGGCTAAGCTCATCTGCAATATCCTGCTGTGTTCTTTTCCGGAATTGTGGCTGGGATAAAGTTATACGAACAGAACCCGAGTTGGTAGAAGAGGAAGAACCATAGCTGGGAGCAGTGACGGCCATTACGGATACCTTTTCTGGGATCGTATCGGAGATGGCTGAAATCTGACTCATATATTTATCCATCAATTCAAAGGAGGTACCTTCGGGGGCAGTCGAACTGATCTGCAGCCGGCTTTTATCTTCCATTGGAGCAAGCTCGGTCTGGATAAGTGCTCCGATACCCAGGATCACACCAATGGAAATCGCTATAATTAAAATTCCAAGCCACCGATGTTTTATGAAATAGATAAGAGACCGGTTATACGTCTGGGTCAAACGTTCAAGGAGGTTCTCTGTAAAGGTAAATAAGACATTATGGTGTTCCACTTTCCGAAGCATACGGGAACTCATCATTGGGGTGAGCGTTAGCGATACCAGGGCTGAGACGATGACGGTACCGGCAACGACAACGCCAAATTCACGGAAAAGTCGACCCGTCATACCCCGGAGGAAGATAATCGGAAGGAAAACAGCGGCAAGGGTAATGGTTGTTGAGAGAATGGCAAAATAAATCTCTTTAGAACCTTTATGTCCCGCTTCAATGGGATCCATTCCACCTTCGATCTTATGATAAATATTTTCAAGGACGACGATGGCATCATCTACCACGAGTCCGGTCGCAAGAACGATTGCAAGAAGGGTAAGGATGTTGATAGAGAAACCGGCAAGATACATAATAAAAAAACCACTGATCAGGGAAATCGGAATTGCGATGATCGGGATCAGAGTCGTGCGCCAGCTACGAAGGAAAACAAAAATCACCAGGAGCACCAATCCAAAGGCAATAAGAATAGTTTCCTGTACTTCAGTGATGGCTTTTCGGATGCCGAGGGTAGTATCAAGATTCGTTCCAATAGTAATATCGGAAGGGACTTCCGAGCGGAGTTGTTCAATCCGTTTATAACATTCATCGGCAATAGTGATTTGGTTAGCTCCCGGTTGAGGGTTTATAAGAACTCCGACCATAGGTATATTTCCGTTACCTCTTAACAGCGTTCTTTCATTTTCCGGTAAAAGTTTAGCGACCCCGATATCCCGCATCCGGATAATTGTCCCATTCTTTTCCTTGATGATCATATCGTTGAATTCCGCAGGGGTAGTCAGACGTCCTTTGGTCCGGATCGTCATTTCAGTTCCGTATCCTTCAATTCTTCCGGTCGGGAGTTCAATATTTTCCCGTTCCAGCGCATCCTTCACATCACTTGGCGTTAGCTGGAAACTTGTCAATTTTCCAGGGTCAAGAAGTAATTTGATCGAATACCTGCGTTCTCCCCCAATCCGGATTTCACTAACGCCCGGAATCGTTTGTAATCTTTCCTTGAAAACATTATTGGCGATATCCGATAACTCCATCAGGTCGCGGGTGTCGCTTTGCAGCGTAAAAATCAGAATGGAACCGGCATCGGCATCTGATTTGGTCACAATGGGTGGATCGGTATCTGGCGGAATATTCCGGCCGGCCCGGGAAACACGGTCACGAACATCGTTGGCAGCGGTTTCCATATCGACACCCAGGTCAAATTCCACCCTGATGTTACTCCTTCCGTCGCTACTGGTGGAAGTAATGGAACTGATACCGGCTATCCCATTGATGGATTCCTCAAGAGGTTCGGTGATCTGTGATTCAATCACGTCGGCATTGGCGCCAACGTAATTTGTAGTAACCGTGATTATAGGAGGATCGACACTTGGAAATTCCCTGACGCCAAGGAATGCATATCCGATGGCGCCAAAAAGAAGGATCATTAAGGAGACGACGGTAGCCAATACCGGCCGGTTAATGCTTAAAGACGAGATATTCATCGGGGAAGTCTTGCTTTTACCGGCATATCTTCACGAAGTTGCAGTAACCCGGTGACAATAACCGTATCTCCCAGGTGCAAACCTTCGATTACCTGAACTTCACGTTCGGTACGGATACCGGTCTGAATAATCTGAGATTTGGCTTTTCCTTCTTTACATATAAACACTTTCTCCCCATTCATCATGGGGATTATGGCTTCAGAAGGAATCACCATGGCATCTTTCAAATGGTCAAGGACGATCTCAATTTTTGCAAAAGCGCCGGGAACCAATGATCCATTGTGATTGGTGCAAAGAGCCCTCATCGAAAGATTCCGCGTAGTTAAATCAATCTTGGGATCAATGGCATAAACCCTGCCGGTAAAAGCGCTATCGATCCCTTCCACCCGGAATTTAATAAGGGTTCCTATCCTGACCTTTTCCCGGTATTTTTCAGGAATTGAAAAATCGATCTTTACCGGGTCGAGTTGCTGCAATCGCGTCACAAGGGTAGCAGATGAAATAAATCCGCCGGGGCTTACCTGTCGTAAACCAATCGTTCCGTTAAACGGAGCATAGATTTCGGTTTTTGAGATCTGAGTTTTTACCAGGTCAATCTGAGCCAGGATTATTCCGAGTGTGTTGAATGATTTATCATATTCTTCCTGACTGACGGCTTTCATCTCTAATAACTTTTCTTTCCGGTAAACATCATCCTTAGCCTGTTTTTCTTCAACCTGAAACTTTCTGAGCTGGGCTTGTAATTCCCTGTCATCGATTTTCAACAGCAGGTCTCCTTTTTTCACGCGGCTACCCTCATCAAAATTTATGGCGACGATACGCCCGGAAACCTCGCTCCGAAGTTCCACTTCTTCGTTGGCCATCAAACTTCCGGTTGACAGGATTTTATTTTCAAGTTCCCGGGGTTGGATAACGACAGTTCCCACTTCGACCGTCTTAAGCGTGGAATCCTTCCTGGATTCTCCTTTGCTTTTTGAACTACATCCCTGGAAAAAAACAGGTAAGGCCAGTATAAGATATAGAGGAGAGACCTTTATTGCAATCATATAAAAAATTTTGCCAGATTATCAGGAGAACAAACGAAAGCACAAAATTAATGTTTTTATCCCGAATGTCGGGCATAAAGGATTGTCCAATCTGAAACCGTAATGATAAATTAATAAATAATTTCGTAAATTTGCCGCCCTCCTTTATTCGGGTCTGTATGAGCGAATATCCGGCATGCAATCGATTTAAAGGAGCATATTTTCGGGATGTAGCGCAGTTGGCTAGCGCACCACGTTCGGGACGTGGGGGTCGGAAGTTCGAGTCTTCTCATCCCGACAGATTAGGATGCCAGGGAATGGACTTTTTATAACAGCTTAGTAATCAATGCTAAGTTTAATATTGAAAATTCATTCTCTGGCTTTTTTATTCGATTTCTTCCCGGATATCAGTCTTTCAAGTTACCAAATCGTTACCGCGGTATAGTATCTCAATCCCTTCAAGTTCTGATCTTAAATTATTCAGGATGAAGGAGAGAAATACTTTCAGCTTGCTTTTCTATATTAGAAAAGACAGGCAAGACAATTCAGGAAAAGTTCCAACCTATTTAAGAGTTACTGTAAATGGTGAAAAAGCCACTTTTTCAATATTAAATAAAAAACATCATCCCGGGAAATAAGAAACGGGAACATACCCTGATCCATTTGATAGAAAGACATAACGATGAAATGATGTGCAGTATTGGTTATTCGTCAACTTATGGAAACTATAAAAATTATAAAACCACCTTGAAATATATTAGGAGTTTCATTAATGATATAATGGGTCAGAGAGATATTTAACACCATTTTTATTTTTTTGGTAAATCAAAATGTTATGTAATTGATATATATGATATTATAACAATGGTATAATATTTATTATTTAGATATGTTGACTTCGTAGATAAAATTTTGTATCTTTGATATTTTAGGGGAATATAAAGATCTGTTTACAATATTTTTTTATGAAATATCCATCCAAAAACCGTTTATACAAATCACGGATGATAATAATGGATATTCCATGTGACCAATGAAGTATAAAATTATTAACACATGAAACAATCAAAACCATTTTTTATCCTCCTTCTCCTGGGTTGTCTGGGTTTCTTTCAAAATTTACCGGCCCAGGATTTTTGGGAGCCTATGACTATCCCTGATTCCAGTCGTATTAGGGATGTAATGGTTAATCCGTCGGGCGATATTTTTCTTGGTGAGTCGAAAAGTTTTTCCATCCCTGATCATGGAGGGATTCAACGCTCCGGAGACCATGGGGCGACATGGACACCTATCTGTCCTCAAGCTTATGGAAATGGAAATTCATTATCCATTGATCAGTTTGGTCATATATATGCTTCAGCTACTAATAGTATTTTTAAGTCGGAGAATAACGGAGATTCCTGGGTAAATCTTGGATATTATGGATTCGGATCTGTTTTGGAATGCGGATTTGACAGCATTTTACTGAAAGGAGGTTATGATTATACGGCCATCGTTCGCTCGGGTGATTACGGAGCTACCTGGAAAGAGGTTTTTACTCTTCTTGAAGGACAATGGTCCTACGTTACCGATTTTGCCTTTGCCGGTAACGGAATGATCTATGCCTCAGTAAGAATTTCGGACTTAAGCGAGAGCGGAGTTTACCGTTCTTCCGATCTTGGAAACTCCTGGGAGCCTTTCGGATTGGACGATTATGCTGTAATGTCTGTTGCTATGGATAATAATGGTAATCTGCTTGCCGGCGCGATGAGCCGGGGCTTGTTCAGGTATGATATGGCTACTCGGCAGTGGACAAATTTATTCGATAATACAACCGTTAATGGCATTTTAGTTACTCAGGATAATAAATTCTATCTGGCCACCTCCGATATGCCGACATTTTCCAATCTTGGCGGATGCATCGTTTATGACGATAACACCGGAACCTGGTACAATCAAAATTCAGGTTTGTCCGATCATTTTATGTCTGATGGAATCACGGTTGATAAAGACAGGTATCTCCTTTTATGGGCTGGTGGATTACTATTTAAAAGTACTGAGCAGGTAATAACAAATGTCCAATCTCAAACAAACGCAACTACGAAAAATACGTTTTTTAATTACCCCAATCCGTTTACGGATCAAACCTATTTATATTACAAAAACGAAAATGAGAAAATAAGGGAGGTTGAAATAAGAGTCTTTGGAGCGGACGGAAAGTTATATTATCATTTTACCGGGGAAACCACCTTCCCATTCCTGTTAAACACTGAAATGTATTCACCGGGGTTGTACAGCGTTATTATCAATGATAATGGTAATCATAGGGTTATAAAAATCATTCACCAATAGCTGCATTTGAAAAAAAATATCACAACAATGGTATAATATTTATTATTTAGATATGTTGACTTCGTAGATAAAATTTTGTATCTTTGATATTAATACAGGAATATAAAGTTTACAGTAATTTTTTATGAAATATCCATCCAATAACCGTTTATACAAATCGCAGATGATAATAATGGATATTCCATTTGACCATTGAAATCAAAAATTATTAACAAATGAAACGATCAAAACCATTTATTATCCTCCTTCTCCTGGGTTGTCTGGGTTTCTTTCAAAATTTACCGGCCCAGGATTTTTGGGAACCTATGAATATTCCTGATTCCTGTAGTGTTGTGGATATAATGGTTAATCCGTCGGGCGATATTTTTCTTGGTGAGTCGAAATATTTTTCCATACCTGATCATGGAGGGATTCAACGCTCCGGAGATCATGGGGCGACGTGGACACCTATCTGTCCTCAAGCTTATGGAAATGGAAATTCATTATCCATTGATCAGTTTGGTCATATATATGCTTCAGCTACTAATAGTATTTTTAAGTCGGAGAATAACGGAGATTCCTGGGTAAATCTTGGATATTATGAATTCGGATCTGTTTTGGAGTGCGGATTTGACAGCATTTTACTGAAAGGAGGTTATGATTATACGGCCATCGTCCGATCGGGAGATTACGGAGCTACCTGGAAAGAGGTATTTACTCTCCTTGAAGGACAATGGTCCTATGTCACAGATTTTGTCTTTGCCGGTAACGGAATGATCTATGCCTCAGTAGAAATTTCGGACTTAAGCGAGAGCGGAGTTTACCGTTCTACTGATCTTGGAAACACCTGGGAGCCTTTCGGATTGGACGAATATGCTGTAATGTCTGTTGCTATGGATAACAACGGCAACCTGCTTGCCGGCGCAATGAGCCGGGGTTTGTTCAGGTATAATATGTATACTCAGCAGTGGACAAATTTATTCGGTAATACAACCGTTAATGGCATCTTAGTTACTCAGGATAATAAATTCTATCTGGCCACCTCCGATATGCCGACATTTTCCAATCTTGGCGGATGCATCGTTTATGACGATAACACCGGAACCTGGTACAATCAGAATTCAGGGCTATTAGCGGATCATTTTACATCAGGTGGAATCACGGTCGATGAAGAGGGATATCTTCTTTTATGGTCAGAAGGAGGATCACTATATAAAAGCACAGAGCAGGTAATAACAGATGTACCATCTCAACCAGGCAACAGATCACAGAACTCTTTTTATAACTACCCCAATCCGTTTACGGATCAAACCTATTTATATTATAAAAACGAAAATGAGAAAATAAGGGAGGTTGAAATAAGAGTCTTTGGAGCGGACGGAAAGTTATATTATCATTTTACCGGGGAAACCACCTCCCCTTTTCTTTTGACCACGGAGAAATATCCGCCGGGATTGTATAGTGTTATTGTCAACGATCATGGTAATCATAGGGTTATAAAAATCATTCACCTATAGCTGCATTTGAAAAAAAATATCAGAACAATGGTATAATATTTATTATTTAGATATGTTGACTTCGTAGATAATATATTGTATCTTTGGTATTAATACAGGAATATAAAGTTTACAGTAATTTTTTATGAAATATCCATCCAAAAACCGTTTATACAAATCGCGGATGATAATAATGGATATTCCATTTGACCAATGAAATCAAAAATTATTATCAAATGAATTATCCATCCGAACATCGTTCATGCAAACCGCGGATGATAATAACGGATATTCCATGTGACCAATGAAGTATAAAATTATTAACACATGAAACAATCAAAACCATTTTTTATCCTCTTTCTTCTGGGTTGTCTGGGTTTCTTTCAAAATTTACCGGCCCAGGATTTTTGGGAACCCATGAATATCCCTGATTCCAGTCGTATTACAGATGTAATGATTAATTCATCGGGAGATATTTTTTTGGG
>Ga0247841_10002826_pt1 | contig 33499 bp, 30 predicted proteins | sample LaCruzMarch2015__2_FD_192410 | JGI IMG/M metagenome (GOLD analysis project Ga0247841, IMG submission 192410) | Freshwater microbial communities from meromictic Lake La Cruz, Castile-La Mancha, Spain - LaCruzMarch2015_18m | ecosystem: Environmental > Aquatic > Freshwater > Lake | place: Spain...
TTGATTCAATTCTATATGTTCCCGTTGCCGGAACAACCCATTTCTGATATCCACTTGTAACATTAACAAGTCCCGCTAATGTTGTTCCGGTATAATCTGTATTACATTGTGTTTGATTTGGTCCGGTGTTTCCCGTTTTTCCACAAGTTGTAAAATTATAAATCGTATTTGTTTCAGGATCCAAGGTTATATTTATTTGTCCGCAGTTTGCATTTAAACAAGAAATATTTACACTAATGTTAAAGAATTCCAACTGAGTTACATTCGTGTTTATCGTTGGATAAATCCAATCAAGATTTATTTTAGATAATACTCTTTCTTGAATTGTTATAACTCTCTGTTCAGTTTGATTATTATTTCCAGCTAAATCAGAGGCAAATACTTGATAAGTGTAATTTCCAATGCCCAAGTCATTCGTTGAATTTTTACTTTGATTAACATAAAGATACCATTGCGTTGAATTAAATTTTTGTAAATTTGAAATATACGATTGATAAATTTCATCAGCTGATAAACTTCTGTTCCAGATTCGGACTTCGTCGACTGAACCATTGAAATATTCTGTTCCGCCAGTTCCAGAATCTTTTCCAATTAGTAGTTTGTTAACATTATTGTATCCAATTTTTGTTAAAGTGGTAGATTTACCTGAATTTATTAATCTACCATCTGCATAAATTGTTAAATTTCCTGAAGAAAAAGTTGTCGCAATAAAATGCCAGTTACCATCACTGAAAGTATAGGTTCCATCTAAATATGTAAATGAAGAACCATTTGAATAGGGTACATGTAATGTAGATGCGCCATAAGTAGTTAACATAATTCCTGAATCTTGATAGTTCCATTGATTTGCTATAACATCTCTATAAGCATTACTTGTTGCAGAGGTTTTTACCCAAGCAGATAAAGTAATATTGTCTGTAATTTTTGTTGAACTCGGAATTCCTAAATCAATGTAATCATTATTTCCATCAAATTGAATTGAATTTCCGTATTTTCCAGTAATATTCCAAAAAGGACCATTTATCAAAGTTCCATTATTACCATATCTTGAAACATCGACAGCGTAGGTTGAATTTTCTCCAAGTAAACTTCTATTATCAAAGTTCATCATTAAAACTAATGACTCGTTGTAGATTGTGTAATTTGTATTGTTCCAATTGTAGATTAAATTTGCGAGGTTTAACTCAGAAATAGAAATATTGATTTCAAGAGTCGTATTTGTTGTGTTAAAAGAATTTGCCGGAGTATTATTTATGAAAGTTATTTGCGGGTAAACGGTGTCAACTGTGAAAGTCCTGAAGCGAGTGGAATTTAAACTTCCTGAAGAATTTGTCACAAAAAGTTGATAACCATATTGGCCGTTTGAAAGTCCGGTCGTTGCATTTTGACTCTGATTAACATAAAGGTACCATTGAGTTTGATTAAATTTATTTAAGTTATTCATATATAGCTGTTTTATTTCATCAGAAGATAGGGATTTATTCATTACGATTATTTCATCAAGTGTTCCTTTGAAATACTCATCTTCCCCTCTTGAACCAATGTTATAAGTTCCCGATGCAACCATCTCATCAGTAAAGGGTTGACAAACATCAAGACTTCCGTCTATGTAGAAACATGCGTTTACTTTATCGTATGTTAATGCAACATGATGCCAAGTAGTTGTATCGGTGATACCGTTGTTAGAGAATACTCCTGAATCGCCCACTTTGCCAAATGTGAACGTGTCTGCGCTTGATTTAAAATAAAATCCCCATCCATGGAAATTTGTTGAAACAACTAGTCTGTCAAGGTCTCCAACATTTCCAGTTCGTCCTCTTTTTAACCACAAAGCAACAGTTAAATTATTTGTTACCAGTTCCCTAACAGTAATGTAATCATTACTTCCATCAAAAGCTATTCCATTTCCATACTTTCCGGTCGTATAGTTACAGTTAGTCCCCATACCTGAACATGTACCATTATTTGCTTTTTTTGAATTATCAACAGCGATAGTTCCGGTTTCTCCTATAGAAGGATTATTATTAAAATTCATGTATAGCAACAAATTGTTATCATAGATTGTGTAGTTGGTATTGTTCCAGTTGTAAGTTATATTTCCGAGGCTGGATTCTGTAATTGAAAAGTTTAGTTCAATGGAGGTGTTTGTTGTAAATAAGTTGTTCGCTGGATTTGAAGCGGTGTAGCTAACTAAAGGAATTGCATAAGCAAAAGCTATAATAAAAAATAAACTTGCAATAAAAATTAAAAATCTTTTCATTGATTTTTCCACCATCTTTTTTATTTTTCTGATTTCAGAAAAACATCTCCTCCTTTTTGTTTTTTTCTAGATATCTTCCATAAAAATAGAGAACAATTACGGCCAAAAGAATAATTGGAACGGCCAAACTTATTCCCCCTATTTTTTTCACGACGGCATAAATGCTGCCAAAAAAACTTGCAACAATAATTAAAATAAAAGGCAGTTGCAAAAGAATAGAAATTATTTTTTTATTCATTTTTTATGTTCATAAAATTTAATTAATTCGAGCAAAATCTCGTCGAAGGTATGCTTTTTTACGAAATCCAAATTTTCTATTTTTTCTTTTGTTGTCTGATTTATTCTAATAGTCGTAGAACTAGATTTATCCGCTTTTGTAGACTTTGTAGACATAGTATATATTGTAGATTTTTGCCTTTTTAAGGGTTTCGGATAAAAAAATCTACGGATATAGAACCAAAAAAGAAAAAGAAATCAGATATCTAATTTTTCTGGCCGATAATCCTTTTCATTTTCTTTCTTCTCCATCAGTCGGGATAGGTTCTACTCTATCGAAGTAATCAACATACTCTGCAAAATTGTAAAATAAGGATTTTTTGTCATATCCCCACCCATTGTACTGTTTTGAACGCTCAATACGAAGAGACCTCTCAACCAGAAGATACGCTTCTGCACCTTTGGGAGCTAATTTTTCAATCTTCTCTTTTAATGTTGATCCGAAAGTAGACTCTGAAATATATGGTATGTACCGCTCAATATACGCAACGCATTCTCTTCTCATAAATCTTGCAGTCACTCTTTCTTGTGTAGGATCATTATCATTTACATATCTCTCTAAAAAGCCTCCATTCCAAAGAGTTAACTCTTCTAATTTACTTTTTGCTTTCTCAGTTTTTTTTGTTTGAGTTTTTGTTTTCATTTTTCTCCTCGGATTTTTTCGGTAACTTCGATACTGCTGACCAACACCACTTGACCGCGGTTAGTATTCCACAAGAACTTATCCCGCGAGCTGAGACCCAAGTCATCGACAAGACGCAACCCAAACAGACCCGATTCTTCTGCATACCATTTTCGGCTTCCAGATTTATCAAATTTAGGAAGTCCTAACTCATCAACTTCTGAAAATCTTAATTCATGATATTTTCCGTGAAGTCTTTCATCCTCAATTACCTTAAATTCCGCTGTGGGAACAAGAGTCAATCTATAACCCTCTCTATCTTCAAGATTTGGAACAAAAGTAAATCCTTCAATCATAAAGGGTTTATCACTTATTCTTCCCAAGTGCTGTTCGGCGAGCTCACAGATTGTTTTTAATAAGGATTCATTTCTCGGATACGGACTCGGATACCGACAATCTCTTAATCTTATAACCAGATTTCTTGCATCAACTAAATATTTGTCTTTAGCCAGGTTCATAACTTCGGGTCTGCTTAAGTCTCTTAAATTTACTGTTCTTGCCCCATATTTTTGTGCTTCAAAATCTAAAGTAGCGACAACAAGAGGACTTGAACCCCAAATTGTTTTTGATTTTCCATCATAGCTCACACCATTCTTTGCTGATTCCGGGATGGAATTGTAAAGCATTAGTGCGTCAGCACCACTAATTATGGTCGGGATTACTTCAGGTTTTTGCCAATTTAGATTTAATTTTCTCATTTTATTCCTGTTGAGTTTTTGTTTTCATTTTAATTTTTTCTATCAAATTATAACTTCAAAATAGTAACTATATTTATATCTTAGCTGTTGAAAAACATCAGCACAAAAGAATTAAAAACCCGCTATACTTATTTCTTTTATGGAAGAAGAATTAAAACTGCTCGGACTGAACGATTCTGACATCAAAGTCTATTTGGCATTGCTTGAAATTGGAGAATCTGTTGCGTCGAAAATTGCAGAGAAAGCAAATGTCCCACGATCTTCTATATACGATATTCTGAACAGGCTTGTAAAAGAGGGGATGATAAGTCATGTAACAAAAGATTATCTTAGATATTTTAATGCAATAGATCCAAAAGTGATTGCTGAGAATCTTGAATACAAGAAGAATCGGATTGATGATATTTTGCCGAATCTAGAGAAAATTAGAAATAAATCCTCGGAAAAAATAAAGACCGAAGTCTTTGATGGTCCAAAAGGAATTGAATCAGTTTTCAATATGATGCTAAAAGAAAAAGAAATTCTTACTTTGGGTGGTTCTGGAAAAACCTCGGAAGTTCTGCCATACTTTATGCCGAAATGGAACAGACAAAGAAAAAATAAAAACTTGCTGGTAAGAATTATTTATTTAGACACCGAAGATAATCGGCAAAGAGTTAAACATGTTGAAAAAGATTTACAGCCAATAAAATATAAATTTCTTCAAACAAATTATCTTTTTCCTGTGATGACTTTCGTCTTTGGAAATAAAGTCATGTTTGGATTATTTCATAAAGAGCCGTCGGCAACAGTTATTGAAAGTAGTGAGTTAGCTAGTACCTATCGAGGATATTTTGAAAATCTCTGGAAAATTGCCAAGAAGTAATACTCTCGAGAAAATACAATTTCACTTCGTTCAATTTTATAAAGCCTCGAACGGGAGTTGAACCCGCGACCCTTTGATTTTTCAAACTGATTTTCTTACGAATCAAATGCTCTACCACTGAGCTATCGAGGCATAAGAAAAACCTAACGGTTTTTCCTATCACTTTTTCCCTTGAGGATCCGCTTAAGGAGTTATGAAAAACCTAACGGCTTTGAGAATCTTCGATTCTCGAGGTCGTCAAGAATCGGGTGATTCTTGAGATTTTTCCTATCACTTTTTCCCTTGAGGATCCGCTTAAGGAGTTATTAATTCAAAATGTTTATTAATGAGGGTTTTTATTTACTTCTATGAAAGAGAAAATCGCAAAAATTATTTCTGAGAAAACGAAATTAAAAAAAGAAATGATTGAAGGCTTGATTGAAATTCCGCCGAGCGCGGAAATGGGGGATTTTGCGTTTCCGTGTTTTATTCTTGCGAAAGAAATGAAAAAAGCGCCGCAGCAAATTGCGTCGGAGCTGGCGAAAGAAATAAAGATAAAAGGCCTTGAAAAAATCGAAGCGAAAGGACCGTATTTGAATTTTTTTGTTGACCGAAAAAGTTTTGCTTTAGAGTTAGTTGAAAAAATTGTAAAGGAGAAAGAAAAGTTCGGAAGCTCGAATGAGGGAAAAGGAAAAACGATTGCGATTGATTTGTCTTCGCCAAATATTGCGAAACCATTTGGAATCGGGCATTTACGTTCAACAATAATAGGAAATTCTATTGGATGCACTTATAAAAAATTGGGTTATAAGATTGTAAGAATAAATTATCTCGGAGATTGGGGAACGCAGTTCGGAAAATTAGCTGTGGGTTATACTAAATTTGGCGACGAAAAAAAGTTGAAAGAAAACCCGACAAAACATCTTCTGGAAATTTATGTAAAGGCAAACGCGGAGGAATATGAACAAGAAGCAAGAGACTGGTTTAAAAAAATGGAAGATGGAGATAAAAAAGCTCTGGCTCTATGGAAAAAATTCAGAGAGATGAGTCTGAAAGATTTTGATAAAATATACAAAGTTTTGGGGGTTAAGTTTGAAGTTCTATCCGGCGAGTCGGAGTATAATAAAAAAATGGATGCGACTGTTGAAGAAATGAGAAAGAAAGGCATTCTTGAACAAAGTGAAGGCGCGGAGGTTGTTAATTTAGAAAAGTTTAATCTTGGTGTTTGTTTAATTAAAAAAAGCGACGGGGCAACGCTTTATGCAACGCGCGATGTTACCGCCGCAATTGATAGATATAAAAAATATAAATTTTTTAAAATGATTTACGAAGTTGGGCAGGAGCAAAAGTTGCATTTCGAACAGGTATTTAAAATTCTTGAGTTAATGGGATATAATTTTGCAAAGAGTTGTGTTCATGTTTATCACGGTTTATACTTAGATGAAGATGGAAAAAAATTTGCGACAAGAAAAGGAAAAACTGTTTTTATGGAAAATATTTTGGAAGAGACGCTTGAACTCGCAAAAAAAGCGATTGAACAAAAAAATCCAAAGATAAAAAATAAGGAAGAGGTTGCCCGACGTGTAGCAATTGCCGCGATTTTCTACGGGGACTTAAAAAACAATAGAACAAATGATATGGTTTTTGATATAGATAAATTTGTTGAGTTTGAAGGCAACACCGGACCATATCTGCTTTACAGTTATGTTCGGGCGAATTCAATCTTGAAAAAAGTTAAATCAAAAGGAAAAATAAAAGTTGGAAAGCTTGAGGAGAGAGAAATTGAGCTTGTGAAAAAACTAGGAGATTTTCCGACGGTTGTGAAAGATGCGGCAGAAAAATATAACCCTGCACTAATCGCACATTATTCTTATGAGCTCGCGCAAATATTTAATACGTTTTATCATGAGTGCCCGGTTTTGAATTCTGAAAATGAAGAATTCAGACTCGCGCTCGTTCGCGCATTCGCGATTGTTATGAAAAGCTCTTTGACTTTATTGGGGATTGAGACGATTGATGAGATGTAGAAAAAGAATATTTTATAAACTGGTTCGTATTAGCAATTTAAAGGAGGTGGATGATGGCAAGAAAAGGAGGAATGTTAGGGCAAGTTTTGAGTTTCTTGATTTGGCTTACGGGAATAATTGTTTCGCTGTCAGTTGGTTTCGCAATGATAGATGGAATTTTGAGTTTACCTAGTTATCTTGGGGGATTATTGATTGCGAGTTTCGCCGGATGGATCGTAGTTGCTCTGACAATATTGACTGTAATAATAGCTCTTGTAGAAAAATTTAGCTAATTATTTTAATGTTTCATTATTTATTTTATTTTTGAAAGTCAGGATTGAAGTTTTATTCTTTGAGGTAACCGCCTTTTTGCAGGTTCCATAATTTTTTGTATTCGCCCTGCTGATTTATCAGCTGTCGATGTGTTCCTTTCTGGACGATTTCTCCGTTTTTCATGACTATTATGATATCAGCTTTCATTATTGTTGAAAGACGGTGAGCTATAATTATTGAAGTTCTTCCTTCCATTAATTTTTCTAAATCATTCTGAATTTCATGTTCGGTTTCAGAGTCTAGAGCGGAAGTTGCTTCATCCAAGACTAAAATCTTTTTATCTGCCAAAATTGCACGAGCTATTGAAACTCTTTGTTTTTCTCCGCCGGAAAGTTTTACACCGCGCTCGCCAACTATTGTTTGTTCTTTGTTTTCGAATTTGTTTATTATCTTATCGAGCTGAGCGAACTTGATTGCCTTCATGACTTCTTCTCTTGATGCAGATGGTTTTGAGAAGGCAACATTGTTATAAACCGTATCATCGAACAAAATGCATTCTTGAGGAACGATGGCCATCTCGCTTCGCAAAGATTCCTGTTTCAGACTTGTTATTGGTTTCCCATCAACAGTTATTTCTCCGCAGTCAAGATCATAAAGACGATAAAGTAATTTAACGAGCGTTGTTTTTCCACTTCCGGAATGACCGACTAAGGCAATCTTTTTATTTTTTGGAATTGTTAAATTGAAGTTTCTGAATATTTTTCTTTTTCCATAGTTAAATGAAACGTCTTTGAATTCAACTTTGCCTTCGCGGATTTTTAATTCCGTAGAATCAGGGGAATCTTTTATTTGCTTTTCAACCTTTCCATATTCAAATAAATCTTCAAAGTCAGCCATTGAACGATAGTATTCTCTCATTCCGTGAATGAACCCGTAGAGAGGACTAAGTATTCCTAAATAGGAGGTGTAAATGAACGTCAGAGTACCGAGAGTAACTTGGCCAGCTAAAAATCCTTTAATTGGGAAATAGATTAAGAAGAATGTTCCTAAACTTAAGATAAATATTTGTATTGCGTCAGACCAACGGAAATAATCCCAATGTCGCCTCATTGCATCTCTTGATTTATTTGCAAGATTTGTAAATTTTTGTTTTATGTAATTTTCTTTTCCGAAATATTTTATTGAATCAATATTTGTAAAAATATCTGCGACGTTTCCTTTTTCTATATCTTCAGCTTCATTCGCTTCGAGATTTGCCTGCTGTTGACTTTTTTGAATAAAAAAACTGTACGCGACAAAAACAATTATTGTCACCAAAACAATTATTGCAGAGATTAAATCTAAGTAAATAAGACTAATAATTAAAATTACCAATTGGAAAAGCAGAGGAGCGACATTGAAAGTTATTGTATCGGTCATTCTTTCTACCGCGCGCGTTCCACGGCTTAACCGAGAAATTAAACTTCCAGTTTTATGTGAAACGTGAAATCCGTGATCTAATTCTACGATGTGGTCAAAATATTTTTTCTTGAGATCAAAAATCATTCTTGATTCCAGTCTGTTAAGAAAATGAATATAAAACCATTTAGATACGGAATTTGCAATAACAAATGCTCCGAAGATAATTGCAACAGTAATTAAAATTTTAACAAGAGCTTCTGAAGAAAGCGTTCCTGCGGAAAATAGTGTTCCCTTATCAATTATAATCTTGAACAAAAATTTGTCCGCAAGAGATTTGAACTCTCCGACTAAAACAAGAAGAAGCACAACGATAAAAATCCATTTGTACTTTTTCAAAAAGCTGGCGTACTCTTTGAAGTTATAAATAAAACTTACTTTTTTCTTAGTTTTTTCATCTGACATAGTAATCTATTGAATTGAATTTAGAATATTCACGCTCCTTATTCAAAAAGTCTACTTCTTTTTTTGTTTGGAAGCTGAGACTGTTGAAGAAGAAAATGGTTTGAATTCTTTCCAGGCCGACTCGAACAACTGTTCAAGTGCGTTGGCAAAGAAAGGAGCATTAATCCAGATTCCGGTGTCATAGTTTGGATGAACACTTTCATCGTCCATGATCATGAACATTATTTCTTCTGAATCAATTATGATAAATCTCGCTTTCAAATTTCCAGAGTCTTTTATTTCAGCAACTTTTGCCAAGTCTCTTGCATATTTTATGTTCTTTTCATTTATTGGTGATGCAAGTCGGATTTTTACTCCTTTCTTTTTTACTTGTTCAAATGTTGGCATCAGCGCATCAACTTTTCTGTTTAATCCATCAGCAGTTGTAACAATAGTAATTGTTTTTTCAGCACCTCTCAACATCATATCAAGATGATTATACATATTTGAACGGCCTTTCAAACTTCCAGACAAGTCGCTTGGTTCAACATATTTAACTCCGTTTGTAAACAAATCGTTAAGTTCTTGTAAAACATCATCACCTTTTAACTGTTCAAGTCGTTTCGTTTTTTCGTGAGCATCAACAAGAAGATTTTTCTTAGCTCGTTCAATCACTTCTTCAGGTTTTATTGCAACAAATTTTATCGGCTTGCCGAGCTTCATCATGATGAAATTTTTCTTTTCTAAACTCTCAAGAATGTCATAAGTTCTGGATCGCGGAACGTCGCTGATTGCACTTAATTCTCCCGCAGTTGAAACACCTCTGGATAAGAGGGCTGTCCATACTCGAACCTCGTATAGATTGAGATCAAATATTTTCCTCAACCTACTCAAAAATTCCTCTTTAACTATCATAATTTTATTCAAAAGAAAATAGTATTTAAATGTTTCTTTGCGTTATGATAAAATGATAAAAAAAGTGATTAACTACTTAGTGACGACGCGATTGAACAAAATTTTGATCTTTTTGTCCTTTACATCAAATTCCGAGCTAAAATCATAGTTATTTTTACTACTGGCTGAGATAAAAATCTTTCTTGAATTGGTTCTTTCCTTCAATAAATCCTCTTGACTCTGAATATTTTTTAAAATTTCGTTAGGCACGACAATTTCCAAATCAATCTTCTCTTCTTTTACAAAATTATTATTTTTTCTTTCGGCCTGAACCTTCCTTGAAATCTCGCGCGCGAAACCTTCGGCCTCGAGTTCTGGCGTGAGCTTTGTATCGAGATGAACTTCTAATTCCCCTTCATTTATTTCTAACTTTTTAACATTGATTTGTTTAGAAATTATTTCGGCTAGCTCTTTTCGTATTTCTTGTTTACAAAAAATTGTTGCTTTTGCGAGGGGCCACTTAAGTCCAATTTTCTCGCGATCTCTTTCTGCAAGAGCGAGTTCAATTATTCTCCGAGATAAAAAGAATTCTCCCTCAAGGACAAGGTCTTTCTCTTTTTTCGCATGATAACTTGGCCAGTCGGAAAGATAAATTGATTCTTCTGAGACAACTTTATCTTTTTTCATCTTCTGCCAGAATCTTTCTGTTATGAATGGAGAAATCGGAGAAATCATCTTCAAAATACTAAGATTGATTTGTTTCATTGTCTCATATGTTTCATCGCTTCTGTCTCTAATCATCTGAATATAAGTCCTGGACAAATCGTTGACTACAAAATCTTCTAAAGCAGAGACAGCTTCGTAAAATTGGTAGTTGTTATAGGACTCAGTAACTTTTTTTATCGTCGAGTTTAGTCTTGAAAGAATCCATTCATCTTCTATTTTTATTTTTGATTTTGTTGGTTTAAGTTGGGAAACGAAATTATTTATATTTTCAACAACACGGAAAAATTTCTGAATTTCTGAAAATTCTTTTTCGTCATATGAAAAATCTTCTCCTTTGGAAATTTTGGCGAAATAATATCTTAGATAATCTCTCCCGTAAATTTTTATTACATCTTGTGGAGAAATAATATTTCCTAAAGATTTTGACATTTTTTTCTTGCCCAAGTCAAGAATCATTCCGTGAACGCCAATTGTTTCGAAAGGTCTTCTTCCGAATTTTATTTGAGATAAAATTAATTGCGAGTTCCACCAACCTCGGACCTGATCTTTTCCTTCGATGTTAATATCTGCAGGCCAGAATTTTTTTCTTTCTTTTTCATTGAGCGCTGCCCAGCTTGAAACTCCAGAATCAAACCAGACATCTAAAACTTCTGGGACTCGCTTCATTTTTCCGCCGCATTTGCATGGAATTTTTATTCCATCAATTTCTGGTTTATGAACTCCGATTTTTTTTGAGCTTGAAAGTTTTTTCAGCTCGTCTATGCTGCCAACAACAATTTTTTTCTCACATTTTTCGCAAACCCAAATTGGAAGAGGCGTTCCCCAATATCTTTTTCTTGAAACTGGCCAGTCAGAAATTCCTTCAATCCAAGCTTTCATTCGAAGTTTCATCCAAGAAGGTTCCCAGGTTGTTTTTTCATTTTCTTTTAGAATAGCGTCGTGAATTTCAGAAATTTTCAGAAACCATTGCGGTTGTGAAACCATTAAAAGCGGCGAGTGGCATCTCCAGCACAAAGGATAGTCATGAGAATATTTTAATTTGTAAACTAATGCTTTATCTTTTTCCAAATCGCGAATTATTTCTTCATCAACAACACGGGCTTTTTTTCCTTCATACTTTCCGGCTTCTTTTGTTAAGTTTCCGTTAATGTCTACGGGAGAGGGCATGTCTAATTTGTATTCTTTTCCGACCTCATAGTCTTCTTTACCATGACCGGGAGCGCAATGAACTAAACCTGTTCCGTCTTCGGTTGTTACGTAACGAGCGGAGAGAACAACTTTGTATGCGTTTTTTAGTTTCATGTTTAAATATTTTGAAAGCGGATTTTCATATTCCCAACCTTCCATTTTTTTGCCGAGAAATTCATCTTTTATGTTGAATCCCATTTCTAACTGCGCGAAAATTTTTGGGGCCAGCTTTTCAGCTAGAATCCAATGCTCTCCAGAGGATAATTCAAATTCTTGATATTTTACGTCGGGATGAACCATTACTCCGGTGTTTGCGGGCAAAGTCCAGGGCGTCGTTGTCCAAATTATTAAAAAAGTATTTTTCTTTTTCTTGAGAGGAAATTTTACGAAGATAGAATTGTCATCTTGTTTGGCATATTCAATTTCATTATAAGCAACAGCGGTTTCGCAACGCGGGCAGATATGTACTGGATATTTTCCAAGGTATAGAAGATTTTTTTTGTCTGCAACTTTGAAAGTGTCCCAAATTGTTTCGACGTATTCATCAGAGAGAGTCAGATAGGGATTTTCGAAATTCATCCAAACGCCGAGATTTTCAAATTCAGAGTTCATAACTCCGATATATCTCGTCGCGAATTCTTTGCATTTGTCTATGAAATTTTTCACGCCGAATTTTTCAATATCTTGTTTGCTTTTCGAGCCGATTTCTTTTTCAATTTTGAATTCAATCGGGACGCCGTGAGTGTCATAACCCGCGCGGTCGAAAACGTCTTTTCCCTGCAATCTTTGAGCTCGCAGAGTTATATCTTTGAGAATTTTATTCAGCGCTGTGCCCATATGAATATTTCCCGTTGCGTAAGGCGGTCCGTCCATAAGATAAAACTTCTTCCCATTTGAATTTTTCTTTTTCGATTTTTCGTAAATTTTATTTTTCTTCCAAAATTCTAAGATTTCCTTTTCCTGTTCATCGATTGTTTTTTTCTGTTCTTCCATGTTTTTTGGTGGTTTCTGATATTTTTAAATTAAACGCAAAGGTGAGCTGACTTGAATGCTGCAGCGTAAGTTGTTTTAAGATAGTCTTGCTGTTTTTTTGGCATTTCTCGATAGTTTGCCAGTGCGTCGCGTTTTCTTCCCCGGTCAACAAGCTCAACGAAATTTTTTCTTACTGTTTCATCTATGCCGTTTCTTCTTCCGTTGTTAGTAAATTTATTTTTGTAACTCATTGTAAAATGATTTCGCGGGCCGATAAGTTGGCTCGCTTTTAAATTATAATTGCAGCTATGATAGAACTGTTCTCGATAATCTTTTTACATTTCATAGCCATGGTAAATTAACTAATAAGAAGTTTTTAAATTTTTCCGATGCCGCTCCGCGCCGGACTTCGTCACGGCGCTACGCTAAAACGTGCTGAGAATTAATGTGACTAATCGCGGGTTCGGATTGTGGGGGAAATTTATTTATTATTTTAAAAATTAGTTGAAAAAACAAAAGTGTATGCTAAAGGACATAAATATATTTAAACAGTTTTCTTATGAAAAAAATATGAGAGTAATTGGAGTAGTTTATGGCTATAATATTGGTCCAGATTTTCCGAAAGGCGGGTTTGTTAGGAAACAGGATCGAGAAGGAGAGCATATTATAGATAAAGCCTCTGGATTTGAAGTAGGCATGATACGAGAGGATTCATACCTTGTTTATACGGATACTACTTTGATGAGAAGAGAGCCGGTTGCTAAAGCGGCTTCAGATAGATTGCTTGCTCTTTTAGAAGAAGCTGAAGATTATACTGGTTGCCTAGAAAGGGATGAATCTTCGAAGACTGCTTAAACTATTTTCTAAAACTTATCCCGTTCGCTTTTTCAACTAAACCTTCGCAGCCGCAGGGCATTTTTTCTTTTTTCGCGAGTTTGATGTATTTTAAAACTCGTTTTCGTTTTTCGACCAGAGAAATATTTTTTGAAAGATGCGGCCCCCCAATGCATCCGCCTTTGCAAAATGTGGCGTCGATGAATTTTATTTTTTTGTCTGGGCTTTTCATAAATTTGTTTAGCTCCAAAATTCCATCGATAATTTTTGTTTCGTCATTTTTTAGAATTCCTTTTACGTGTGCGGTTTTACTTAGTCCTCCGGAGAGAGGATAAACTTTAGTATAGTCGTTGTAGAACTTATCAAAGTATTTTGAACTTAAGGAGGGTTTAGTTTTATTTATTTTATTTTTATTGAATTTATTTTGATTTTTTTCAAGCAAGGTTTTTAATTGCTGATAGTCAATTACATAATCCACATATTTTGAATTTTCGGCTTCGGATTTTTTGAAATCACAAGGAGTAATAAATAAAGTTTTACGTTTTGGAAAAATCTTTTTGCATATTTTTGCGGTAGCAATCATCGGGCTGTCAACAGGAATTAAATTTTTTTTGTATTGTGGATAACTTTTGGTTACATACTCCACTATGCCCGGACAGGTCGTTGCGATCAGAGGGGAGTTTGAACATTTTAAGAGTTTGTGATAGTCACGATTTATCATTTTCGCTCCGAAAGTTAGTTCAACAATTTTATCAAATCCAAGAGAATTTAGCTGAGAGATAATAACGGGGTATGAGAATTCTGCGACGAAGCTCGGAGCTAGAAGGGCAACAAATTTCACTCTCTTTTTTAGAAGATCTTCAATGTTTTTTACGCTTTGCATTTCTTGTCAAGGCCTTGAATAATAAAATTGCTCCAAATGAAAAAAACATGAAGCCAAAAGTTAGTTGGAACGGGATTGAAAGGTTTGCGAAGATAATGTCTCCGTTGACGGCGGGAATGCAATCGACAGTGAGTGTTAGACCAAGAATTGCTGAGACTACGCCCAGCATGGAATAAAGCAGTTTATTTGTCATATAATTAGAGTATTTTTGTTTTTTTAAAACTATTTATGCGCGATTTCCAAGATTATGACTGCGAATATGCCCAGAATTATTCCAGATATTTGATATAATGATAAAGTTTCTTTAAAATAAAACCAGCTTATGATAGAGAGAGTAATAACATTGAAAAGAACGAAAATGACTGAAGCGACGACGATATTTTCAAATTTAAAACTTTGCGCGAGAAAATTTAATCCAACAAGATAAATAATCAATCCGGCGACATAAAAGTAATAATTATTTGCGACAACCCATTTTTTCATTAGTATATCTCCAAGAGTCAGAATTACTCCGCCGATGAAAAGTAGTATTATAGATAAATATGGTAACATGTTATTTCTTTCTTATGAGATCTTCAAAGACGTCGCGCTGAGCTTGATAAAAAATTCCGCAGGGAATTTTTTCGGCTTTGTTGTAGTTGAACTCGTCTGCTTTTTTCATAGCCTGTTCGAAATTTGTTTTGTCATGGCCAGACTCTCGCAAGTTGTAAATTTTTTCTTTGTATCCTGCGTCGGGATGGAAAATTATGCAGGGTTGAAGAACTTCAATGAATGCGAAACCATTATGTTTTAATGCCTCGCGCAAAACATCTTCTACTTGTTTTGAATCGGCGTAAACTCTTGCAACAAAAGTTGCTCCTGCCGCAAGCATTAATTTTATCGGATTCAATGGTTTGAGTTTTACTCCAAAAGGATTTGTTTTATCTACATAACCGACTTCGGTCGTCGGCGTTGGCTGCGCTACTGTTAAAGCAAAAACCTGATTGTTATGAACGAAATATTTTATATTTGAATTGTAACGCGCCATGTGAATTAAATGTTCCATTCCTTCAGCGTATGCGTCGCCGTCTCCAGAAAATCCAATGACGTTTAATTTAGGATTTGCGACTTTCATTCCCAACGCCGTCGGTAAAACTCTTCCATGCAAAGTATTGATTCCGTTTAAATTCAGATAGTCAAACATTTTTGCATGGCAGCCAATTCCGGTAACAATTGCAAAATCATCTTTCTTTTTTCCAGACTCAATTTCTTTTTTTATCGCGTTCATAACGCCGACCTGAATTTGAAAATTGAAACAGCCCGGACACCACGTGCTTCTTACACCTGTTGAGAGATTTATTGGGGCGGTCATTTAATTGTCTTTAACTCCTAGTTTTTTTAATTCTTTAGCCATCTCAAATATGATTGATCCTGCAATTCCCCACAAAATAAATAGCCATAAAGGAACATTTGCTATGTTTGGAAGACCGTAACTCCAAGCTCCGTAACCTATCGCAAAATTTTCAACTAAAGGGCCAATTAATCCCGTAAAAATAAAGATCCAAAATGCAAGCCAATTTTTCCATTTAATTAGTCCAATCAAAGCGATAATTGATAAAATAATTGTAGTCAATAAGATATTTTTATAAAATGTAGCCGTAATAATAATGGCTACAACAGCTAGGATTAAATTAAAAATAATATTACTTCCTTCCCTTTTTATTAATTTTTTATCTTTGTCGTTTAAATTATATGTTTTCATTTTATGAATTCTAAAACCTCCTGAATTCTTTGGGTATTATCAAAATGGCCTTCGTCTTTTTTAATTATTACTTTTGCACCGAAGTCTCTAAATTTTTTTATTTCTCTTTCTGAAACATATGGGTCGTTATTTGAAAATATTGCAAGAAAATTTCCAGTATGTTGTTCAAGCCGTTCAAAGTTAATCTTGCTGTTCATCCAAGGGTGGGCGATTGCAACTTCGTCATCTTCTAAATTTATTATATCAAACCAGGGTGCGACGAAAGCGCATCCTTTAATGTGTTCGCTCTTTGGAAGTTTTTCTAAAAATCTCATTATAGTTTGGCATCCAATGCTGTGCCCGATAAAATAAGTCGTGTCATCTATGATTCCAACTTTTGTTTTAAGATAACCAACCCATTCTTCTATTTTTGGAGATTCTGTATTTGGCATATCTAGTGTATGAACCTCTACATTTTTTCTTTTGTTTAACTCACTCTCGAGCCATTTAATCCAGGGCATGTTTGAATCAAGTCCCCATCCATGAATAATGTAAACGCGTTTCATTTTAACCTCGCCTCGATTTCTTTTTTTAGCTCGTCTGCCAAAAATGGCTTTCCATCATATCTTAAAATTTTGTTTTTTTCTTCTATAAAAGTTCCCGTTTTTTCTGTGAGAAGATTTCCTAATTGCGCGGTCGCGTTGTTTTCAACCAAAATAATTTTTTTTGCGGTTTGAAGCTGTTTTTTAATTTCTCTTGAAGGAAACGGTTCGAGATAAATAATTTGAATAAATTTTACATCAAGATTTTTTATTGAATCAAGAATTGCGCCTTTTGTTGAGCCCCATCCAAGAATAATATTTTTTGAATCTTTTTTTCCAAAAACTTTAAACGTTTCGAACTTTTCTGTCTCTTTTTCAATTTCTTTATGTTTTTTCATTCGCGCTTCGACATTTGATTTTATTATTTCGGCGTCTTCGGTTGCAGTTTGATTTTTATGTTCTATCTCATAGCTGTTGAATCGGCCGAGTTTTATCGTCTTTTCGGATTTCATCAGTTTCGGAGTTTGCGTTGTTGTAAAAACTGCTTCAGATAAATGTTTATCGCTGAGGATTATCGCGGGAATTTTAAATTTCTGAGAAAAATAAAAGGCCTGGGAGGTTATTTCTTCACATTCAACTGGGTCGCCGGGAGCCAAAACCATTCGGGAAAATTCTCCGTGGCCGGCGTTGAGAGCCATTTTCAAATCTCCTTGAGCGGTAGCTGTTGCGACGCCAGTCGCTGGTCCGGGACGCTGGGATAAATATGCAACGACAGGAATTTCTGCTATTCCGGAAACGGTTAAAGCTTCAGTCATTAAATCAAAACCTCCGCCGGAAGTTCCAACCATTGATTTCGCGCCGACGAGTGAAGAACCTAACGCCGCATTCATAACTCCCGTTTCATTTTCAAGTTCAATTACTAAATGAGAATTATTTTTTTGCATTTCTGCGAGTTCCATCAAAACTCCCGTCGCTGGAGTCATGGGATAAGCATAGTAAACATCCAAATCAGATTTAACTGCGCCTTCAGCAACTCCTTGAGAACCATTCATCAGTCGAGATTTTTCTTTTTTTGGAATTAATTTACATATAACTTGCTTTTCTTCGTCAAAACCAGCCTTCGCGTCGCGGACGTTTTCTTCAAATCTGCTTCCGATTTTTTTGAATTGGTCTTCTAAAATTTTAAAGTCCAGACATAAAAGTTTTGCGATTCTTCCGGCGTAATACATATTTTCTTTGTGGCCTTTCAAAATGACTGCGTTTTTCTTTAACTCTTTCTTATGAATTTCTGTAACGCCTTCATCTAGTTCGACTAAAATATCAAGTGTGGAATCGTTACTGCTGACCGGCTCGTCGGAAAAAGTTAGAACGTTGAAATTATGTCCACCACGAATTAAAGATTGATAATCGCGAGAATAAAAAACGTAATAACCTTTTTCAAGCAAACTTTCTGCAATTACTTTCGTCAGGATATTCGGACCCTGACCTGCTTTACCGCCAAAAAGAATATTGTACCTCATGTTATCTGAACTCTAAAATGTTAATATATATAAAGTTTAGGAATTTGAAAAAAACGAGGAAAGAGGAGATGAAAATACTAGTTTTTAACGCCGGAAGTTCAACGCTGAAGTATGCTCTGTTTATTGAGAACTTTGATGGTCTTGCAAAGTTCTCAAAGAAGAAGTTTGAACGAACGATTAATGATTCAAACTTCTCTAATGGAGAGAACCAAATAGTTTCTGGCAAGATGGAGAATTTGAAAAATTCTGCGGATTACAAAAGGGCGTTGGGAAAAATTATTTCCGAATTAAAAGAAAAAAATATGAATTTTGATGTTATTGGTCATCGCGTTGTTCATGGCGGACCGCTGAAAGAAAGTTGTTTGATAAATTCGAAAGTTGAAAAAATAATTGAAAAATTTTCTGAACTTGCGCCGCTGCATAATCCTGTTGAATTGGAGATAATCAAAGATTGTAAAAAGTTTAAGAAAAAACAATTTGCGGTTTTTGATACCGCATTTTTTCACGATTTGCCGGACAGAGCAAAAATTTATCCGATTCCTAAAAAAATTTCTGACAAATTTGAAATAAGAAGATATGGTTTTCATGGAACGTCGCATAAATTTGTTTCGCGAGGACTTGCAGGAAAAACAATAACTTGTCATATTGGAAGCGGGGCGAGCATAAGCTCAATTGTCGACGGGAAAGCGGTTGATACATCTATGGGATTCACGCCGATGGAAGGTTTGATGATGGGCACGCGCGCGGGAGATATTGACTCTGGTTTGGTTTTATTTTTAGAGAAAAAAGGATATGACGCAAATAAATTATTAAATTTTGAGTCTGGGTTTAAGGCGTTCCTGAAAGAAAACGATTTTACTTTTGTTAGAGATAATTTGAATAAGCCAGAAGTGAAATTAGTTTTTGATATGTTTGTTTATAGAATTGTAAAATATATCGGAGCTTATAGCGCTGCAATGAATGGTTTAGATAATTTGGTTTTTACAGCGGGAATCGGAGAGAATTCAGATTTATTGAGAAAAGAGATTGCCAAAAACCTCGGGTTTTTGGGATTGGAATTGGATGAGGGAAAAAATAAATCGAATGCCGAAATAATTTCTTCTGCTAATTCAAAAATAAAAGTTTATGTTAGAAAAACGAACGAAGAGTTTTTAATTGCGAAAGAGGTTATGAATTTAACAAATGGCAGATAAAATTCCGGTTGAGGTTTCGGCAAGGCATGTTCATCTTTCTCTCGAAGATAAAGAAAAACTATTTGGAAGGGGTTATGTTTTGAAAAGAATTAAAAATTTATCTCAGGAGGGAGAGTTTGCGTGTGAAGAGACGGTTACAATTTCTAATGGTGAAATTAAAATTGAAAGAGTTAGAGTTTTGGGGCCAGAAAGAAAACAAACGCAGGTTGAAATTTCGCTGACAGATGCCAGACATTTAAAAATAAATCCGCCGATAAGAGTTTCTGGGGATGTTAAAAATTCAGTTGGAATAAATCTGATTGGCCCAAAGGGGAATGTTCAGCTGAAAGAGGGAGTTATCGTCGCGAAAAGACATTTGCATTTGTCTTCCGAAGAGGCGAAAAAAATGAAACTGAAAAACGAGCAGAAAATAAAAGTTAAAATTAATTCGGTTGAGAGAAAATTAATTTTTGAGGACGTTGTTGTGCGTGTTGGAGAAAAATTCAGAAAATCTTTGCATCTGGATACCGACGAAGGCAATGCTGCGGGAATTAACGGAAAAACTTTTGGTGAGATTGTTAAATCAAAAGCATGATGCGCCACCAGGATATAATCTGTGATTTGAAAAGGCGCTCATGCTTTGGATGCTCGGGAATTAGGAAATTCCCGACATAGATTTCAAAAATTCTTCTTCGACATGGTCGAGTTTTCCAGGAATAATAAAACAGTAAGGTTTGTTCGCTTTTTTCGGCAGATTATCTAAGTTCGAATAAGAAACGTTTTCTTTATTTGTTCCAAGAGATTCACAAAGAATTATTTTTTCTAGTTTGAAATTTTCTTTTTCACAGGATTCTTTTAGTTGTGAAATCGCGTCGGCGATTTCCATTCCAATATCGACGAGCAGTAAACCATGCGCGGAAATTTTCTGATTGTCTTTTAGTATGCTAATAAAACTTGTTGGTTTGTAACTTGCTTTCCATTTTGGCATGCTCGCCGTTTTTCCGAATTTATACAACTGAAGTCCTGAGTTTGCAATCGCAGTAAAAACGCTCGCTGAATGAAAAATTCTGAAAGGAATTTTTTTCTTTTTACATTCCATTATGATTACATCGTGCGTCGTAGCGGCCAGAGGAGAGCCATAAATTAAAAGAGAAACTTTTTTCTTTTTCGCTTCTTCAAGAAAAGACATTCCCTCGACTTTTTCTCGGTCAAGAGAGATTATTTTTTTTCCGATTATATCTTCAAGATCTTTTAGCGAATATGGAAAGTCGACAGTATAATTTTCTAAATAGACTAAATCAGAATTTTTGCATGCTTCGAGACTTTCAATGGAAAGTCCTTTTTCATTCAAACCGAGGCCGATTAAATTTAGTGTCATAATAATTTTAACAGAAAGGGGTTTTTAATTTTATTGAGTAAGTATCGTCCTATCTAGAGTATAACCGCCGTCATAGAAATACATCCTTCTTGTGCATCCAGATTCATAAGGCTTATTTCCTTTTATTTGTGATTTATATAACTCAAAATCTTCTGGGCTCATTAAACGCATTATGAACTTCGGCTCTTCGGCGGGGGCATCCTCCCATCTGCTAAGCTCTATTCTTGCCCAATGTTCTACATTTGCACCTCTGCCTCGAGAATTAACTCGCACAACTTCTCCAGCTGTTGTATGTTCATGATTTTTCTTCTTCATTGCAGAGAACTTGCTTAATTTGGTTATAAAAAGGTTTCCATTGATGGAATTTAAATTAGTTTACTAGAGGCTGTAAAACAAATTCTGCGCGGGCAAGAATTTCACCTTCATTTATTATCTTTGCCATTTCTATAAAATTATCGTCGGAAAAAATGCAGATTATCTGGCCGACTTGTAAAGAATTTAAACTTTTTTTATCAACTAAAAAATCTTCAATTAATTTTGCGCCGTGAAACATTTTGTCTGCGAACTGCGGTTTTATCTGAACAATCGGATAAATTTTTGTGATTATTTCTGCAGGAATTATCATATCACGAAGTTTTTTATCGTTTCCCTTTTTGTATTCTTCAACCGCTGACTGAAAATCATAAAGATTAATTAAAGGATAATTTTCATCATGTTCTGAAAAAATACTTGCTTTCACTCTTCTTAATTCTAACATATGCGCACCTTCAATTTTTTCTCCCAAGTCTGAAATTAATTTTCTTATGTAGGTTCCGGCCTGGCATTCAACATAAAATAAAATATCTTTCTCGTTTTCATCGAACTCTAGAACTTTAAATTTTTTTATTTCGCGTTCTCGCAACTCGCGTTTGACATTGCTTTTTACCGGAGGTTTTTGCATTATTTTTCCGGTGAAGTTTTTTATTTCTGATTCTAATTTTTCTTTTGAAATGTTTTCGTGGATGCGCATTATTCCAATGTAGGCTTTGTCGTGTCCGGAGAAATAGCCTGCAATCTTGCAGGCGCGGTTTAATCCAACGGGAAGAACGCCAGTAACTTTTGGATCGAGTGTTCCAAAATGAGAAGTTTTGTTAAGATTTAATTCTTTTTTTACGAATTCGCTAACCTTGAAACTCGTCGGGCCAGAACATTTGTCAATGTTTATTATTCCAAATTGCAAAAGCTCTTTCGTCGATTTTTTTTGTTTTAATTTCTTTATGTCTAGTTCCATTAGAAGGGAGAATTTGATGAGTTAATAAAATTATTTATTCTTCAGTAATAAAGAAATATTTAAATATGGAAAAATTTTGATTGAGTTATGGATTCAAAAGGGGTGGTTTTGATTTTCATTGTTGGAATGATTTTTACTGGTTTCGTTTTAGTTGTTATGCCACAGACGAGTGCGGACGATAATAATGTTATGACTGTTGAAGTTAATCTTGTGGGGTTTGACGCGGGCGCAGGAGATTATGTAAGTATTGAGGTTCCGGAATATATTTATTTGGGGAGTGTTAATTCTAGTAAGTCCATGTTCAATGAAACTAAGGTATATATGAATAATACTGGAAATTTGTCTATAACTATTACGCCAATGGTTTTGACGGATAGTAAAGGAATAATGAATTATCTGTCGTTTAGAGAAACAAGAACTCACACCGTTAACGGAAGTTCGCAAGATACGCCGTTCATAAAGATAGGAGATTTTAATTTTAATGTTGCGAAGCCGACACCGTTGGGTTCGAAAAAATCTAAATATTTCTATATGAGTCTGAACTTGACTGATTTTGATGGCTCAGTCAGCGGAGAAAATGTAAATTATAGTGGACAGATTAAATTTTTGGCGATGTCTCAATAGTTTTCTGATTTTTGTTTTCGTGATAATGTTTCTCGCGGGAATTAGTTCTGGATTAAAATTTGGAGTTTATCCGGCGAAAATAACTTTCAATGGAACTGCTGGAGAAAAGATTTGCGAGAAAGTGTTTTTGAATTCTGATCGCGAGACGGGAGTTTCGGTTGAAGATCATTGGAATTCTGTTGAGAGCAGAAAGATACAGGATTACGAGTTAAATAGTTCTTACTTGGGCATTATTGAAAGTTATGATAAAAATTTTAAAGTAAACGGCACGAGCGCGGTAAATATTTGCTTTGAAGCGAAAAATGTTGGAGTTTACTATGGCGCTTTGATATTTAATGCAGAAAACGGCTATGCAAGTGTTGGAGTTTGGACAACAGTTAATGTAAAGGAAAGAGAAAATTTGTTTGGGATTAGCGGAAATGCGATAAATAATTTTGGAAAGAATGTTTTATCTCCAAACGGATTGTTTGTTATTAGTTTTGTTTTGGAAGTAATTGTTCTTTTATTTTTGTTTAAGTTGGTTAAGAAAAAACGCGAAAAAAATTCTGAATTAGAAAAAAATTCTGAAAACGAACTGTAATTTTTCATCAAGATAGAGTAATGACACTATTATTTTTACCGACGGTAAAAATGTTTTCATCAGGTGTGAGTAATAAAAAGAAATATTAGATTTATTACAACAATCCTTATAAATTGATTAAAGCTCGGGAAATTATGAAAGTAAAAAAAGAGTTATGTAATTTTAAAGTGTCAGCAAAGTTTACTGGCCAATTTCATATTTACTCTGAAAAGAGTAGTATTATACCAAGTGAAAGGAGGTTTATTTAAATTAAGATGAAAAAGTTACTAGTTTTAGTAACTATGGCTTTATTAGCTATATCAGTTTTGCCGGTAGTAATGGCAGCTGGAACTGGTGCGGGCGTTGGAGGAACAATCGGAGTTGAGCAATTCAAACCAATTGTTTGGCAATGCGGCCAGAGAGTTCTTACGGATGAAGTAGTTCAACCGTGGAGAGTTTCTGCTGGAGGAACACCTTTGACAGAAAGAAATCAACATTACATCTTCGAGGGTGAAAAATACCAAGTAGAGGTTGTTGTTTTCGACAAGAATAAAGTTGAGGCTGATGCTGTGGATTTAATCCTAGGCACAGATAAAGGAGCTGCAGATTACAATGTAAATTGTATTCCAATAGCTGCACCAACTGTATTCGCGGATTGTAATGCAAGAATCCAAGAGGAAGCAATCGCAGTTTTCGATGCTAACACGATGAAAGCTTACACATGTACAATTACTGCTTTAGATTCTGAACATATGAAAGGTCCTTACTGGATGTCTGTTATCGCAACAAATGTTGAGAGCAGTCAATCAGGACAATACGATGAAATTGCACAATGGTTTTTCAACCCAATGATTACATTGACGGTTGACGGAGCATTAGATTTCAGCGATGTTAGACCTGGAACGGCTTCATACAGCACTGTTTCTCTAAAGAACGATGCTGAAGGAGGAGTTCTATTGGATATGTTCATTACTGGAAAAGACTGGCCTGCTGCTGATTCAAGTATGGGAAGATGTCAAGAAGTTGATGCATTCGGAGCTAATGTAGTTGGTTCTTTAGTGAACTACTTACCCTTAGGAGCTTTCAGATATTATGCTGAAAACGGCGCTTACTCAACAAGAGGAGACGCTGGAATTGACGTAGGTACTTATGGCGCTGCTATAAGAAACATCGACGTTGAAGGATATGTAAATATCCACAAACAGCTTAATGCTGGATTCGAAGAAGCAATGTTCGACAACTCTGAAATACTACAAGCTGGACCAACAATCAACGGAGCGGGTTATGCTGCTAACGTATTGTATCCAGGAAGCACGGGAATGTCAATCACAATGAGATTGATGCTACCAGAGCCATGTTACGGAAATTTCGAGGCACCTACAGACGGAGCAATCTTCTTCTGGGGCGAAGCAATTTAAATTTTAAAATTTTTTATTTTATTTTTTTGAGTTTACCTCTTTCTCATCGACGAGAAGGGGAAAGAGGTCATAATCGTCACGTTTCTCTTAAAAAGAGAAGCGTAAGTAAGAGAAAACATCCTTCGGAAAGCGTTTCTAAAAAGAAGCGCAATATCCTAGAGAGAAATGGAAGGAATCTGGGCAAAAAAAGTGATAGACGTTTCTTTTAGAAAGAAGCGTAAGTAAAGAAACGGCTACGGAAAAATGAAAAGAAAAGAAAAGAAATTATTTTGTACAGAGAAAAGAATTCTGATTTTTTTAGTGGCATCAATATTTTTGTGCGCGGTTTTTGTTTCTGCGGTTGATTTAGATAAATATGTTTCTTTATGTTTGAGTAAAGGAGAGAAAGTAGAATTTTCAAAATGTAATCCGACGAACCCTTATATGAAAGATTTTACATGCAGTTGCTCTTCGAGAGAATGCACTTGCAATCAATGCGCTTACATCGGCTCGAGGGGAGTTTGGTGTCCTGCCAGCCCGAATTATTGCAATGCGGCGGGAAGTTCGTGTACTTTTTCGGGAAGTAATGGAACGACGGACATACAACCGCCAAATATTACAATAAAATTTCCAAGTAATAATGGAGTTTATAGTTCTGCAAAAATTAATTTTGATTTGAGCGCGGACGAAGATTCATATTGGTATTATAGTTTAGACGGAACGAAGTGGAATTCGATTTGCTCTCTTACTAAAAATTGTTTGAGAAGTGTTACGGTTGCAGAAGGATTCAATAATGTTACAATAAAAGCGGCGGACGCTATGAGAAATACTGCGCTAAAACAGGTTTGGTTTTTTGTTGACAGCAAACTTCCGAAAATAACTTTAACAAATCCAAAAGCGGGATTTGCCGACGGAAATTTTGAAATTGATTTTGAAGACGGAAATCCAAGAAATTTAACTTTATTTTATGGAGACAGCATAACAAGAAATAAACGAGTTGTAAACATAGCTTCGGAATGTTTGCAGTTTGAACAGAAATTCATCTGCCATGTTGAAAATGTTTCTCTGACTCAATTCGACGGAAAACAGATAAATTATTTTTTCGAATTAACTGATATCGCAGGAAATACGGTTGACAGCAAAGTAGTTTATTTAGATGTTGACTTATCTCGCCCGGTAATAACAAATCCGAATAATTTATTTTCAGTTTCAGGAAAGTATGTTTACTTTTCAGTGCAGAGCAACGACCCATACATAGCAGAGGTCGGATATAGATATTTAGATTCAAAAGGAATTTTGAAAACGAAAAAATTATGCTCCGGAAAAAATATTGGAACATGCAATAAGAAAGATACTTTTTCTGATGGATTTAATGCTCTCACGGTTTACGTTTTAGATAAAACAGGGAAAGAAGCGACACAAAATATTTCATTTTTTATTGATAGCAAAAAACCAAGCATAAAGAAAGTTTCTCCTAAATCCGGAGCGTTCAGCGACGGTAACTTTGAAATTGAGTTTGCGGAGCAAAATCCGACGAGTTTGGTTTTGAATTATGGAACGTATGGAAACTACATAAAACAGAATGTAAATTTAAGTTCATGCCAGATTTTAATAAATAAAGATTATTTCTGTGATGTTTCTGCTACGTTAATAAAAAGTTTTGACGGAAACTTAATCGAATACTGGTTTGAATTGAAAGATGTTGCGAACAACACGGTTCAATCGAAAAGCGCGTCGATAAAAGTTGACATGACGAGTCCGGTAATAACAAATCCCAGTTCACTTTTTGTTGTGAGCGGAAAAAGTGTTCAGTTTACAATCGGAGTAAATGAAATTAATATTGCGGACGTCGGTTACACTGATATGAGCACAAACAAATATACAAAATTATGCACGAGACTCGTCGACGGCCAGTGCAAATATAAAAAGACGTTTAATTCGGGAACTTATCACTTAACAATTGAAGCGAGCGACAAAGCTGGAAACGTCGTCGGCGTTCCGATAACTTTTTCAGTTGGTTATTAGCAGATTTGCTAACTTGTGTATAAAAAAGTAGTAAGTAAAGTTTAAATAATAGAAGCTCCTGATATGGAGTACGTTAAAAATTTGAAAGGAGGTTATGAAAAAAAAGATGAAAAAACTTTTAGTTTTTTTGGTGGCGATGAGTTTGTTTGCTGTAATGGGAATTACCGCTGCAACAGTTAGTGCTGATAGTCAGACTGTTGGTGGAGATGTTAATAAAATGATAGACTTTAATCTAGCAACAACCACTTTAAATTATGGGAGCTTAAATCCTGGACAAACTTCTGCTGTAAAGACTACGACTGTAAATGTAGCTGCAGATAATAATGTTGATTTCAACATGGACATAACGTTAGCTAGCGATCCAAATGGACTCTTTCAGAACATATATTTGGAGAGTACTACAAGTCCTGGAACATATAATGCACAATTAACTGCTCCAGTAACAAGATTGGTTACAGATAGCTACAACGGCGTAGCTTTTGATTATACAATAAACTCAGTATTAAAGGTTCCAATAGCAGCTAGTCCAATAACTGGTGCAACAGGAACTATTACTTACACAATAAGCGCGGTACAACCGTAAATATATATTTTATTTTTTATTTATTTTTTGGTAAAACCCGATGAGGGCTGGAATGGGAAGAAAAAGGGAAACGAAAATGATGAGAGAAAAAGAAAACACAAAGAGAATGATTATGATTGCGATGGCAGTTTTGCTTGGGGCGAGTTTTATGTGCGTGGTTTCGGCGACGGGATTTTCTCCGAGCAGTTTGACATTTAATTTGAATAAAAATAGTGAGAGTTGCCAGAATATTACAATTACTTCAGACTCGGAAAACATAACCGTGCTTGATAGCTGGGCGGCGAATAATAATGTTGAATGGAAAGTTAGTTCATTTAATACGAGTTCAACGGAACATGGTTTGACTTTGAGTTATCCTAAAGAACTTTCAAAAAGTGAGAGAGTTATTGGAGTTTGTTTGTCCGGAGCAAATGCTGGAAATTATAAAGGAGTTCTTTTAGTTCGAGAGCAACAGGTTGGAAATTCTATTGTTCAGATGGGAATTTGGTTGAAGGTAAATATTAGTGAAGTAATTTCTCAAGATACAAACGTCAATAATGGAAATTCTGCGGGAACTGGTTCGGATGTTCCGTCTGGAGATTCTGGTTCTGCGATTTCAAATGCAAAATCAGCGACGGCAAATTCAGAAAAAAATTCCGACGCAGTTGATACAAAAGCCGCGACGGCAAATGATAATAACGGAATGGGAATAACCGGAGCGGCAGTTGGAGTAATTGAAAATAAGTTCAGCTGGACTATTCTTGCGGCGGTAGTTGTTATTGGAATTGGATTTTTTGTTTATACTAAAAGATCGAGGAAAAGACAATGGTAAATAAGAATAAGAGGATTCCTTTTCGAAAAGGAATGCTTTTCATTTTTGGAATTGTCTTAGTTGCAAGTTTGTTTGCAATTAGTTCAGCTTTCGTTCAGCACGTCAGCGTTACGGTTTTGGGAGGAGTTAATATTTCTCAAGAGGCAGTTTCTCCTTCAAGTTGTATTGTTCAGTCAGATAAAATCAGTTTAAGTTCTTTTGTTGACTTCAAAGATTGCGATGGAATCGTTTGGATTTCATTAGATAACGGAGGAAACATCACAAATTATTCTATTTCAAGTCACAGAGATAAAACATATTACATTAATTTTGATTCATATTCTTTTGCGGGCTCGAGCACGATTGGTTGGCAGGTTTTTGCAAAAGATTGTTATAATAATACGTACAGCGGTTCTTCAGAGAGCTTTTATGTTAACTCCGCGACGCAGGTTAGCACGACACCTTCTGTTGCCGACGGATTAAACGGCTGGTTCGTTACAAGACCAAGTTTCAGTTTGACGAATCCTGACGCAGTAAATATTTATTATAGATGGGATAATCAAGAAACAAATCTTTATTCTGGTTCATTTGGAATGGATGGAACGCCGGACAACGCGAACGAGACCGGCGGAAAACTTGATTTAAATTACTGGGCTGATTTTGGTTGCGGAAAAAATGAAGTTATAAGAAATCAAAGTTATTTAGTTGACTTGATAAGTCCCGAATTTAGTAATTTCAAGCCGGCAAAAAATTCTAAGACAAACGACGTGAGAGAAATTTCAGTTTATATTGGAAATAGTATCGGGTTGTTGAGCTCTGGATTAAACCGAAATAGCATAAGCATGGTTTTTGATGGATTGCTTGTTTCTCCAACGCTAGTTAATTCGAGCGGTTCTGATGTAACGGTTAAGTATAGTCTTTTAGGATTGAGTGAAGGAAATCACACGGTTTATGTTAACGCAACGGACAACGCGGGAAGATCTGCAGAAGTGAACTGGATGTTCGAATTTTCAAATGAAAACTTCACAGTCAATATGACCTCGCCGGTTGCGGGAATTTATAATAAAAAATCTTTAGAGATAAATATTTCATCTTCAGAAAAAGCTAAGTCAATCGCTTACATTGATAACGACGCATTAAAACCTATTTGGAAAAATCTATGCACCAATTGCAATGGATACGGTTTCGCAAGCAAAAAAAGTTTGCAGTTCGGAGATGGAGAACATAATGTAACCTTCAGAGTGACTGATTTATTTGGAAATTTTGTTGATAGAAAGGTTCTATTTGAAATTGATAGTGTGAAACCAAAAATAAACAGCGTTTCACCGACGAGGGATTTCGCAAATGGAACATTCTATATTAAATTCACAGAGCTGAATCCAGAAAGCCTTACAATGACTTATGGAAATAATGTGACTGGAGAGCTGGTAAAGATAATTGATTTGAGTACCTGTACTTTCGATAGCAAAGCGAATAAAACTAAAGTTTGTAAGATTAATGCAGATCTTTCGGTTTATAGCGAGCAAAAGATAAGTTATAGTTTAAAGTTGATTGATATTGCGGGCTCGCAAGCTGTTACAAAAAATTATACATTAAATGCAGACTTTACTACTCCAAGAATAAATAGCTTGAACATGACTCCTGCGATAAACGCAAGCAGTGGATTTATTTCTGGAAGAAAAGCAACATTTACAATTAATATAACGGAACCAAATTTCAAAAGAGTCACATATATTGATATGAATGACAAGAAACCAAAAGAAAATTTATTTTGTTCTTCATTGAAAAAAGGAATTTGCTCTGGAAGCAAATCTTTCACTGTAGGAAACCACACAGTTAAGTTTATTGTTTATGACAAAGCGGGCAACAATCAAACCAGCGACAGTGTTTTGTTTAAAGTTAAATAAATTTCTGTTTTTTCATCAAGTCAGAGTAATAAAATAATATAGTTTGTCGACGATAAAAATCTTTATATAGTCCACGTGTTATAAAACAGGATGAAGTTGATAAAAGAGATATTTGTGCTAGTTTTTATTCTAGCTTTGATAGTTCCGTTAGTTTCTGCAAAGAACGTCGCATATATTGTGAAGAACAATAATATGGTGAGTCAGGAAGCGGTGAACGTTCTGCGCGATATGGGTTTGAATGTTGAAATTATTGAAGATAAAAATATTATGACAAAGAATTTGAGAAATTATGATCTTGTTTTTGCTGATGATGGTTATTTATCTAACACGAGAAAATTACCAGTTTATAATTATCCACTTATTGTGATGAATGGATTTTATGGACATGATTGGGGATTGACTGATGCGTCGGCAATTAGTCAGCTTGCGTCAAATCAACCACTTGGAGTAAAAGTTACCGCTAATGGAATCGAAACGGTTTACACGAGAGCAACAGAGGCTATTGATGGAGATTTTCTTTATTATTACTATTTGAGTGATGCATACAAAGTTAATGGAACGCAGAGTATTGCAAGAACCTGGGCTGGAGAAGAAAATAGATTCAGCGACGTGGGAGATGTAATTGGAGTTATTCCAAAAGGAACGAGATTATTAAACGGAAAAGTGAGTGGAGATAAGATTTGCTTTTTCGGTATAGCGAAAACCGAATTTTGGACAAATAGCGCTAAAGATTTATTTAGAGAGTGTGTAGCAAGTGTTGTGATTCAATGCAATAATGATAGCCAGTGCGACGATGGAAATCAATATACAAAAGATAGTTGCTCGCTACCGGGAACACTAAACAGCACATGTGAACACACGGCAATAAAATGTTTCAACGCAAATGATTGCGGAACCGATGGATTCGTCGGACAAAACTCCTGTTTGAATAATAATGTTACAAGAAATTATACTTCTTTTAGCTGTCATAACAGCGGACAGACAACAAGTTATTGTTCTAATCAAACGACGCTGAAAGTTACAGATAATTGCGGAAAAAATTATAGTAATTATTGTTATGCTGGAACGTGCACGAACATCGTATGTTTTAATAATTCTGGTTGCGGAACTGACTCTTGGGTTGCAGGAACAGAAAGCTGCCAGGGAAAAAATGTATTCCAAGATTATGTTTCATTTACGTGCAATAACGCAAGCACTCCTCAAAGTTTTTGCTCAAACAACAGCGCATCAAGACAAAAGACGCAATGTTCGCAGAGTTGCAGTTTAGGAATTTGTGTGAATTGTGTTATTGATACGGACTGTAATGATAATGATCCTCGAACGGAAGATAAGTGTACTGGACAGGGAACGGTAAATAACACCTGCACTAATAAACCGATAGCGTGTTTTAACGACGGAGAATGTGGAATAAATTCTGTTTCAGATCCATTCTGTTCAACAAATAAAATAATTTCCTTGCAAAATATTACGTACAAATGTTTGAATAATGGTACTGGGAATGCGCAATGTCAGTCAACGAATCAAACAATAAATTTGCAAACGTGTGATAAATCTTGTTTTGGCGGACAGTGTGTTAACATAACCTGTATGAATGATGCAGAATGTAATGATGGCAATCCACGAACGCAGGATTCTTGCATAAATAATGGAACGCAGGCTTCATATTGCAGAAATCAAGAAATGAATTGTTTGAGCGACGATGATTGCGGATTTACGGGATTTATGGGAAATGAATTTTGCAGTCAAAGCGGAATGTTTAAGTTATATCAAAATGCGACTTGCGCTAATCCGGGAACATTAGAAAGTTCGTGCAGCATTCAGAGAACCCCTAGATTAATTAACGATTGTAATGACAATAACAATAAGACCTTAGATATTTGCGAAACAATAAATAATACAGCAACATGTGTTTCACAGCAGATTGAATGTTCTGGGGATAGCGAATGTGACGACGGAAATATTTTGACTGAAGATAAATGCATTAATCCTGGAATGTTAAATAGTACTTGTCAGCATAGAGTTATAGGATGCACTTTGGATATAGACTGCAATGATAACAATCCTTTAACTGCCGATAAATGTATTAATAATATTTGCAATCACACGGCGATAACTTGTTTGATAAACAGCGATTGCGGAACTCCGGGATTTGTTGGAAGTCCAGTTTGTCAAAGCGGAAACGTCTGGCAAAATTATGTTACATACACATGCACTAACGGCGGAACGATACAAAGTTCGTGTTCAGATTCTACGAGTTTAATACAAAAATTCGGATGTGATTTCGGATGTTCCGATGGAAAATGCATAAATCAACCAATAGCTTGCAGCAGCGACAATGATTGTCCGGGAAGCGGCTTTGTCGGAAATTCTTCGTGCTCTGGAAATGATGTAATAAAATATTATTTGAATAACAGTTGTAAAAATGCCGGAACACCGCAGAGTTTTTGTAGTTCTTCTCTTGACTTAAAAATTTTAAATTCCTGTAATTTTCCGGACAAAGTATGTTTCAATGGAATGTGCGGCGATTGCTCTTATGATTTCCAATGTGGAACAGGATATAGTTGTCAGTCAGGGAATTGTGTAAATCGTTCTACAATAACCTGTTTTACCGACGGAGAGTGTAATGATCATAATTCTAGGACGGAAGATAAATGTTTGAATCCTGGAACGACAAGCAGTTCTTGTGTTCATAATACAATAGAATGTTTCAATGCGGGAGAATGCGGAACGAACGGATTCACCGGAAGTCCAATATGTTATGTGAGTGATTTGTATCAGATTTATGTAAGCTATTCTTGCGCGAATGCAGGAACTTCACAGAGTATGTGTTCAGCGACGCCGGAACTTAGACTGACGCAATCGTGCCAATACGGATGTAACAATGGGGCTTGTTTCAATCAGCCGATAATATGCAATAATAATTTAGATTGCGACGACGGAAATCTAAGAACGGTTGATATTTGTTTAAGTCCAGGAACACAAAACAGCAGATGTATTTATGATGAAGTAAAATGTTTGAGTGATTCTGATTGCAATGATTTTAATTATCGAACGGAAGATTTTTGCGAAAATCCGGGACTAGCGACGAGCAGATGTAACTATTATTCAATAAAATGTTTTAGCGACAGCGAGTGCGGAATAGATTCATTCTTTGGCTCTACAATATGTCAGAACAATAATGTTTATCAGGATTACAAAAGCTACAAATGTATTAGTCCTGGAAGCATCTTAAGTGTCTGTGATATAAACATCGCTTCGCTTTTGAAAGAAACGTGTTCATGTGGATGCGCGAGCGGACTTTGCTTGACTCCTCCGCAAAATTGTTCTTGCTCAACTTAAGTTAAAAAACAGCGTCGGATTTTTGGTGATTTTTTGTTTTTCACTAGAGTGTGGGAATGAAAAAATTTATACATGCTATGACAATAATCCTTTTAAATGAAGAGTTATGAAATAGATTTATGGAAAAGAGCAACCTAAAAGTGGCACTGTTTACAATAACGTTTTTACTATTTTTCGTTGGTATCGCACAGGCAGCAAATGATACGTTAACTGCACAAATTGGAGGAGGAAGAGTAATTTTGTATCCAGAGGTAGGAGTCGGAGGAGCGGAAATTTCTAAATATTTTACGGTGAA
>Ga0247841_10002827_pt1 | contig 33487 bp, 32 predicted proteins | sample LaCruzMarch2015__2_FD_192410 | JGI IMG/M metagenome (GOLD analysis project Ga0247841, IMG submission 192410) | Freshwater microbial communities from meromictic Lake La Cruz, Castile-La Mancha, Spain - LaCruzMarch2015_18m | ecosystem: Environmental > Aquatic > Freshwater > Lake | place: Spain...
CTACCCCAAAAGACGGTCCTTCTGCCGGTGGTGCCATTACTACCGCTCTAGTTTCTGCTCTTACCGGAAAAGCCATCCCCCACGACATTGGTATGACCGGAGAAATTACGCTCCGGGGAAATATCTTAGAAATTGGTGGACTCAAGGAAAAATCTCTGGCAGCTCATCGCGCTGGTCTTAAAACTATTTTTATTCCCAAAGACAATCAAAAATCTCTCGTTGAAATTCCCAAAGAAGTGAAAAAAGATATTAAATTTATTCCTGTCTCCCACTATTCCGAAATCTACAAGAAGATCTTTAACTAGCGCATCTCACTTCCGGAACGTTAATCGCTTCAATTCTTTTTCTAAATTCCTCCGATTTTTCCAGTATTTTTTTTCTTCTCTTAACTTCTTTTATGAAAGGCGAGTCTTTTTCTTTTTCTCTGTTCATTTTCTGGATTATATCACTTACATTTTTTCCATCGTTTCGATACCCAACAGTGTCAGACCGAGTTTGAGTATTTTTGCCGTTCTTTCGGTTAAAAATAGTCTTTGTTCTTCGTTAGATTCACCAATAACCCGGTATTTTCCATAAAACTCATTATATTTTCTAGCCAAACCTATCAAATATTCCGCTACCACTGCTGGACTAAACCTTTCTGCTGCCTCAATAATTTTTTCTTCAAATTTATAGAACTCTCTTAATAGCGCCAATTCTTCTTCATTCCACTTTTGGTTTTCAAGTCTGGAGTTTACAATTTGTTTTTTTGTTTTTGCCAATATACTCTGGCATCTAGCATAAGTATATTGTAAATAAGGTCCGGAATTTCCCTCCATCGACATCACCTTTTCCCAATCAAAAATAATGTCTTTTTTGGGATCCTGATTTAGATCATTAAATTTTATAGCCCCAATTGCCACGGCTTTTATTTTTTTATCATCATTTTCCGGGGCAATTTTCTTTGCTTCTTCAATCGCTTTGTCAATTACTTCCGCCAAATGAATTGTTTGTCCGTGTCGGGTCGAAAATTTTCCCTCTTTCCACCTAATCATGCCATGAGCCACGTTATAAAACTGAGGTGTCCATCCTAATAATTTTGAAGTTTCAAATACTTGTCGACAATGTAATTCCTGGTCGGCACCAATTTCATAAATTATTAAATCCGGATTCCAAGTTTCCATCCGATATTTCACTGTCGCCATATCTCTTAGAAAATAAGTAGTGGTGCCATTCGATTTTACGGCCATCGCCGGTGGCATAGCTCCAAATTCTATAATTCTCGCTCCCTCACTATCTTTAATTATTTTTTTACTTTCCATTAGCTTTACTACGGCCTCCATTTTGTCCAGATAAAACGACTCTCCTAAAACATAATCAATTTTTACCCCCAACAATTCATAAACCTTGTTAAATTCTCTTAAAGAGATATCAATGCATTTTTGCCATATGTCCTGCGCTTCAGAATCTTTGTTTTCTAGCTTAACAAACCATTCTCTAGCTTCATCCTCTAATTCTTTATTGTTTTCAGCCTCTTTATGAAATTTGACATAAAGATTTTCCAAATCATCAATATTCAAATCTTCTACCGCTTTTTCATTCCATTTTTTAATTGCCACAATCAATTTTCCAAACTGAGTTCCCCAATCACCAAGATGATTATCGCCGATACATTTCCATCCTAAAATTTGGTAAATATTGTATATTGCTTGACCAATATTAGTCGATCGCAAATGTCCGATTCCAAAAGCTTTAGCAATATTTGGGGCGCTGTAGTCAATCACCATTGTTTTATTTTGACCATTTTCTTTTAGAGTCTTATTCCATTCTTCTGTTCCAATTTTTTCAGTTTCCTTAATTAAAATTTTCTCTTTTAACCAAATGTTCGTAAAACCAGCCATAAATTCAGTTTTTTCTACTAGATCACTGACTGATAAGTTATTTATTGGTCTTCCAGTTCTAATTGCATAGTCACCAAACTTGGCAATCGATGGGTGTTCAATTTTCCCCTCTATTTTATTTTCTTGGAACCACTTTTCCAGGTCAGTCTTTATCATGCCTAATTCTAGCAGATTTTTTAAAACACTTTAGTTCCGTTAGGTAAATCTTTCTCTAAAATCAAAATTGATAATTTATCATCAGACTTGTCTTCGGCAGCAAAAATCATGGCTCCGCTTTCTTCACCCATAATTTTTTTGGGCACTATATTTATTACAAAAATAGTTTTTTTATTTAATAGATCAGTAGGGGAGTACCAGTGCCTAATTCCTGAATATACTATTTTTTGTCCTAACTCCTGACCAAAATCAACTATCATCCTAATTAATTTATCCGATTCTTCCACATTTTTTGCTTCCACAATTTCCCCGACTCTAAACTCTACTTTGGCAAAATCAGCATAAGTAATTTGTTCCATGGGCCTATTTTACCAAAAATACTTTATATGATATCTTGGACTTACCATTAGTTATTAAAGTCACTTTTATGATTGTTAATAAACAAATCTTCCGAGGTTATGATATCCGTGGTATTGCTGGTACCGATTTAACTCCTGAAATTGTCGAACATATCGGTAAAGCCCATGGTACTTATCTCCAAAACCGAGGTGTTTCCCAAGCCGTCGTTGGTCGTGATTGTCGTTTAACTTCAGAGGCATATAGTCAATCTTTCATCAAGGGTATGAATTCGGTTGGAGTCGATGTTACTGATATTGGCCTAACTATGGTGGGTACTTTTTATTGGTCTCAATATTTTTTAAAGATAAAAGGAGGTGCCTTCATCACTGCTTCCCACAATCCTGCTGAATATAACGGTTTCAAATTAGCTGCTGATTTTTCGGAAACTTTGGTTTCGGATGGCATCCAGGAAATTTTGCAACTGGTTGAGACAGAAAATTATTTTCAATCAGAAAAAATTGGCACTGTTAAAAATATCGATGTCACCCAAGATTATTTCAAAGATATCCTGACTCGTCTTCCCAATCGCCGTCAGATAAAGATCCTAATTGATCCCAGTCACACTACTGCCGGCATTATGGCTCCGGCCTTATTTAAACAAGCCGGATTTGAAGTTGTCGAGAAACATTGCAATATCGACGGTTCCTTTCCCTTGGGGACTCCTGATCCAACTGAATCAATCGTTGCCCAAAGGTTAGCCAAAGAAGTAGTCGAAGCCGGTGCTGATATTGCTTTTACTTTTGATGCTGACGGTGATCGCATTGGTATTGTCGATGAAAAAGGCGGCATTATTTGGAACGATGTTTTACTTTCCATTTTTGCCGTTGATGTTTTGGCTCATCATCCGGGTTCTATTATTATGTTTAATACTCTGTGTTCCAAAGTGGTTGAAGACACCATCAAAAAATTTGGCGGCCAACCATTTATGTGGCGAACCGGACATTCTTTTCTCAAGAAAAAAAATCAGGAAGTAAAAGCTGCTTTTGTCGGTGAACTTTCAGGTCATTTTTTCTTTTCGGCTGATTTTTATAATCATGACGATGGTTTGTATTCTGCTCTAAGAATGATAGATTTTCTTTCCCGGGACAATCGTTCTCTTTCTGAAATAGTTGCCTCTCTCCCAAAATATATTTCCAGTCCTGAAATAAAAATTGGTTGTCCAGATGACAAGAAAGTTGCTCTAATGCCTATTATTGCTCAAAAATTAAAAACTGATTTTCCTCAGGCCGAGATTATTGATGATGATCGGGCCGGAGATGGTGTCCGATTAAATATGACCGACGGCATGTTTGTCATTCGCTATTCTCAAAATGGTCCTTATTTAACCATTAAATTCGAATCCCAAGTCGACCAAAGATATCAGGAATTAAAACAATATATTTATCAAACCCTCAAACTTTATCCTGAAATTGATTGGTCGGCTGGAACCAATTTAGAAAGTTTGAAATAGTTTTTTTAACTATCATGATATATGGCCAAAATTAAAGTTTCTGCTTTTGGTGCTTATCTAACTTCCTGGCAAATTGAGGGTAGGGAAGTCTTATATCAGGGTAGTGAATTAAAGCGTACCGGTATTCCCCTTTTATTTCCCAATTTTGATGCCGGGGCTCCCCTGCCCAATCACGGCTTTGGCCGTCTCTCGACTTGGAGAATTATTGAGGAATCCGAAAACAATTGTTATTTACAATTAACTGAAAATGAGATTACTCCTGAATTTAGGCAACTTTATCCATATCCATTTATCGCTAATTTAAAAATTAAAGCTTCCCATAATCAATTGGATTATTGTCTCGAAGTAAAAAATTTAAGTGAAAAAAATCTCCCTCTTTCCCCCGGTCTTCACCCTTATTGGCCAGTTAAACACGAGTTAAAATCCCAAATTAAATTAGTTAATTTTTCTCAATTTAATTCTCAAAACATTGATTGGGATAAAAAATCCCCTGACGACACTTACGATTTCCACGATAGTTTTTGGGCTATCTTCCCCGACTACCAATTGATTATCAAAGAAATTAAAGAGGGGGGTACTAATCATTTTCATCATCTTCAAATCTGGTCTCAAAATTTAACTTTTCCCGACCATGATTTTGTTTGTTTTGAACCGGTTACTCGTCCCAAAAATGGCATTATCAGTGATCCAATTTTGGTTAATTCAAATGATACCTCCAGATTTCATTTACAATTCCAAGTTATTTTTCCGTAATTAAGGTTCCAATCTTTTTTCCTGAGATAATTTTTTCCACATTACTTAAATCATTGGCATCAAAAACGATAATGGGAATCTTTTCATGCTGGCATAAGGCAAAGGCTGTCGCATCCATCACCATTAAACCCTTTTCTAGGGCATATTGATAAGTTAGAGTTTCAAACTTAGTCGCACCCTTATTCTTTTTGGGGTCACAGTCATAGACCCCATCCACATTACTGCCTTTTAAAACCACATCGCATTGTAGTTCTGTTGCCTTTAGAGCCGCTGCCGAATCAGTTGTGAAAAATGGATTACCGGTACCTCCGGCTAAAATCACAATTCTCCCTTTATTTAAATGACGTAAAGCCCGGCGTCTAATAAAAGGTTCACACACCGCCACTACATTAATCTCAGACATTAGTCTCGTTTCTCCTCCTAATCTTTCAATTTCCCCCTGCAAAGCTAGGGCATTAATAATAGTACCCAACATTCCCATATAATCAGCCTGAGCCCGATCAAAATCACTTTCGTTCACCATTCTGCCCCTAAAAATATTTCCAGCCCCTATTACAATTGCCAAATCTATTAGATATTTTTTCTTTAATTCAATCAAACACTTAGCTACTTTTTCTACGGCTTCAAAATCAATGCCTTCTTTCTTTTTACCACTAAACAACTCACCACTTAGTTTGAGTAAAACTCTTTTGTATCTCAATTTCATGGTCCTTTGTAGTTTATACTAAATCACATGAAATGGAAACAAATTTTAATCTTTATTCTATTGGTTTCTTTTTTCCCTGTCGTTACCTATCTCTATTTTCAAAACAGTTTTAAAAAAATGGTAGTTATTTCCAATAGAAATATTAATATTTCTCCCACGGTTACTCCTACTCCCGATCCCGATCGTGATATTTCCATTTTACTTTTAGGTTACGGTGGCGCTGGCCACGATGGTGGTTATTTAACTGACTCCATAATTTTAGGGAGAATTAGCCCTAAACTTCAAAAAATTGATTTAATTTCTTTACCCCGTGATCTGTGGGTAAATATCCCCGAAAGTATTACCGCTAGTCATTCCGCTAAAATTAATTCGGCCTACACTGTCGGTATTGATGATAAAAAATATCCCGGTAAGGCTATGGAATTTACCGGTCCCGCTGGTGGTGGAGAAATGTCAAAATACGTTGTTTCCCAAGTTACTGGTATAAAACCTGATTACTTTTTTGCCCTAGATTTCACTGCTTTTATCAAAGCCATTGATCAGCTTGGTGGCCTAGATGTCAAAGTCGCCAAAACTTTTGATGATGAATTTTATCCATTGGATATCGGCACTACGGATCTTTGTGGTAAAAGCGAAGAAGAAATAAAAGCTATTACTGCCACTTTATCCGGAGAAAAATTAGATCAACAATTTACCTGTCGTTATGAAAAACTTCATTTTGATAAAGGCTTACAACATCTGGATGGTCTTACCGCTCTAAAATTTGCCCGTTCCCGCCATTCTCTAACTGACGGTGGTGATTTTAATCGTTCCGAAAGGCAACGTTTAGTTGTGGAAGCCATAAAAAATAAAATAGTCTCTCTTAATATTTTTAGTAAAATTATTCCCATTATTAAAACTCTTAGTAGTCATTTAACGACTGATATGGACGTAAAAACTATGGAATCATTTCTGTTACGTGCCCCCGAATTTTCTCAATATAAAATAAATTCTCTGGCTATCACCGACAAGAATTTTCTAAAAATGGGTACCAGTAATGATCGGCAATCTATTTTGATACCCATTCTTGGAGAAAACAATTTTACCGATATTCAGAAATTTTTAAAACAAACTAAGGTGTTGGAGTAGCACTTACTGTCGCCGTGGGTGTGATTGCTATTGTCGGAACAGGAGTATCTGTCGGTGTAGGTGTATTTGTTGGGCTAGGAGTACTGGTCGGACCTGGAGTTGGGGTGCTGGTTGGACTTGGGGCTGGAGTACTAGTTGGCACTTTTGTGGGTAAAACCGTTGGAGTTGGGTCGGGACTGGGAGTGGGAAAATCTGTTGGTTCTGGGCTATCTGTCGGGGTGTTAATTGGTTCAGTAACAATCTGTGTCTCAATTATTTTTTCTTCTTTTAATTTATTTTTGGCTTGATATAAAATTAACCCGATTACATTTATCAAAACAAAGACCCCGATAGCTATTAGATAATAAATATTATTTGGGTTATTTTTAAGTTTTTCCATTAAATTCATAAGGTGTATTCTAACATCAGCAGTATAATAAGTTCATGAATTACCAGCCCGATCAAAAAATATTAGAAAATTATGCTGATATTTTGGTAAATTATGCCCTTAACCATGGTCGGGGGATCAAGGCCGGAGAAATAGTTTTTTTGCAGGTTCAGGAGTATGCCAAGCCATTATTGTTAACCATTTATCGGGCTGTTTTAAAAGCCAACGCTCATCCTATCGTTCAGTTTATTCCCAATGAATTAGAAAAAGAGTTTTTTAGTTTAGCCAATGATTCTCAAATTAATTTTTTCCCAACTCATTTTTTAAAAGGGAAAATCAAAGAAGCCAACCATTTTTTAAGCATTATTGCCGAAACCGATAAACACGAATTAGAAGGTATTGATCCACAAAAAATAATGCAACATAATTTATCTCTTAAACCCTATTTTGATTGGCGTCAAAAAAAGGAATCTCAACACAAATTTTTCTGGACCCTAGGTCTTTATCCAACTCCGGCCATGGCCTCAGAAGCCGGTCTGTCACTTAAAAGTTGCTGGCAACAGGTAATCAAGGCTTGTTTTCTAGACGATCCCTCTCCTTTAAATCGCTGGCAAGAAGTTCAAAATGGTATTTTGAATCTTCGCCAAAAATTAAATAAACTATCCGTTGATTATTTCCATCTCGAGTCAAAAAATACCGATCTAATTATTGGTGTCGATAAAAACCGACAGTGGCTTGGTGGTGACGGTTGTAATATCCCTTCATTTGAAATTTTTATTTCTCCTGATTGGCGTCGTACTCAGGGTCACATTGGTTTTGATCTGCCCCTTTATCGCTATGGCAATATTATTAAAGATATTCACCTGGAGTTTGTTAATGGAATAGTCACAAAATCCAAGGCATCTATCGGCGAAAATGTTTTAAAAAAGATGATTGCCACCAAAAACGCAGATAAAATAGGGGAGTTTTCTCTGACTGATAAACGCTTCTCTAAAATAAATAAATTTATGGCTGAAACTTTATACGATGAAAATTTTGGTGGTAAATACGGTAATGTACATCTAGCTCTTGGTGATTCTTTTCATGAATCATATTATAAAAACCCCAAAAATATAACTGATTTCCAATGGACCCAAATGGGTTTCAATAATTCCGTCATCCACACTGATATTATTGCCACTACTAATCGGATTATTACCGCCCACTTAAACAACGGTGTTACTAAAGTTATTTACAGGGACGGTAAGTTTACTCTCTAAGGTATAATATTTACAGATACTTTTATTTTTTAAAAAATAAACTATGGCATTTAGCATCAATCTAGCCGTAATTACCGGCAATGTTACTCGAGATCCTGAACTAAGATATACTCCTTCCGGCAGCGCTGTTTGTAGTTTTGGAGTTGCGACTAATCATTCTGTTAAAAAAGGTGATCAATGGGAAAATGTCCCCACTTTTCACAATATTGTTGTTTGGGGCAAACAAGCTGAATATATTTCCAATACCGTCAAGAAAGGTGTGAAAGTTTCTCTTTCCGGTCGTATCGACAATCGTCAATATGATGCCAAGGATGGCACTAAAAAATATATCAGCGAAATTGTCGCCGACTCAGTTATTCCCTTTACTGAACGCCGGGCGCCTGATGACAATCCTACTTCTGAATCCCAAGAAGCTCCCGTTGAAAATAAGATTGAGGACAAAGTTGAAGATATCGTCATCCCCGACGAAATGCCATTCTAGTGTTTTGCAATAATTTAAGTTACTTGACGAAGTTTGCTTTAATTACATTATCTACAACGTCTCTGACTAGGAAATTTGATAATGGTTGAGTCATTAGAAATTCCCAAGGTCCCGCTAAACCTGGAACTTTATTCCAACCCAACTTTTGATAAAAATCATGTTTATTTTTTTCTATAATTGAATTTTTTAAAACCCCATTTGCTCCTTCAGATTCAATTAGTTCATTAATCTTTAACATTGCTCGATAGGCAAAACCTTGTCCTCTATTTTTTAAATCTGGTATTTTAAGATCATTTAAATAAATCCATTTAGTTACAAACGGTTTTTCTACCGAAAACCTTGTTATTGATAATTTACCAATTGCTTCTCCATCTTCTTTTACTATCCCATAGTCTTGCCTTATTCCAGGGTACCAAGGATATTCTTTATTCAAATTTAAACAACTTTCAATCATATTAGTGACCCCACAGGGAATCGAACCCTGGTTGGCAGAATGAGAATCTGTCGTCCTAGCCACTAGACGATGGGGCCATGATGTACAATTAAAACAGATGAATTTTAACAAATATCGCTTCCAAATGCTTCTATTACTGATTACTTTCCTTTCCACAGCCATAATTTGGTTTGGATTTTATAAAAATATTCCTCAAAAACTGGGCTTTCCTGTCACTACCCTGGAAACTGTTTTTGCTAATTACGATGGTCCCAATTACATGGTGGTGGCCAAATGTCTTTATCAAAAAGATTGCATCGCCAAAAGCTTTTCTCTGCCCCTGCCTTTAGAATATTACCCCGCCCACCTTCCCGGCTTTCCACTGTTAATCAAATATTTTTCTCTTTACACCAATACTCCCAAAGCCATGCTTTTGGCGACTCTTTTTGGTTCTCTGCTTTTCACTCTGGTTTCCTTCTATTTTTACAAGCTATTTTTTAAAGAAAAATTAGCTTTTTGGTTAACTTTTTTAACTATCTTTTTCCCGGCCCGCTTATTTGTTTTGCGTCTGGTTGGCGCTCCGGAAACTTGGTTTTTGAGTTTTATTTTGCTCTCTATAATATTTTTTAAAAAAAATAATTTTTGGGCTTCAGCCATTTTTGCTGTCCTATCTCAAACTTTTAAAAGCCCCGGGATCTTGCTTTTTGCGGCTTATTTTGTTGTCGCGATTTTAGATTATTTAAAAACTAAAAAACTAAATACTAATTATCTAATTTACTTACTGGTTCCCTTATCCGCTTTGGGTATTTTTTATTATTATTTTTTACAAACAGGGGATTTTTTCGCCTATTTTCATTCTGGTGACAACTTTCATTTGACCCCCTTTCCTTATCAAGTTTTTGTCAGCACCCGTTCTTGGATCAACACTATTTGGCTTGAAGATGTTATCTATATTTTTGCTCTCTGTTTTTTTGCGGTGGCCAAATTATGGAAAAAGTTTAAATTAGATATTCTCTTTATTTTCCCTTTAATCTTTACTCTGGCCAGTGTTATGGTGGCTCACCGGGATATCAGTCGTTATATGATCCCTGTCTATCCTTTTATTTTCTTAGCCTTTGGTAAAAAAATAGCCAGTCCTAAAATTCGTTTAATTTTCTTTCTTCTGATTCCGGCAGTAATTCTTTACGCTGTCAATTTCGTCATCGGTAACACTGCCCCCATTACTACCTGGGCCCCATATCTTTAAGAACCTTTCATCCCTCCTTCTTCATGTCCCGAACAGTGACTTTTAGGTATTCCCAACCCATTTGTTACCTTCCTATAGATTTCTGCCTTTTCTAACTCACTGCCCACTATTTGTTTCGCTAAATCTTCATCAATCCGTAATCCCGGATGTCTCGCTAAAATATGTTCCAACATTCCCCTGTTTCCATTACCTCTATCCAAAATATTTATCACCGCAATCTTTTTTTCCGTCATCTTTTTAAAAAAATTTTTCCATTTTCTTCAAAGACTAAATTATTTAAAGACATTAAAGTAATTTTTGTATTTATTGGAACTACTGTATTGTCCGTTTTCAAACACAATTCGTCAATACTTAACGGTTCAATCTTTAATAATTGAATAATTTTGTTTTCCATGGGGTCACTACTCTCAAATAGAGTCTCTTATAAATTTATTATCTTATTTTTACTAATATCATCAGCCAGGGTTACCATTTCTCCTAAATCATTTTTAATCAAATAATTTGTTCCCTCGGCGGTACTACTGGTAATTTGCCCAGGGATTACATAAATTTTTTTACCTTGTTCTCGACCCATTCTCGCTGTAATTAAGCTTCCTGATTTTATTCCCGCCTCCACTACTAAAACACCCAGAGTTGATAGCCCCGCCACAATCCGGTTCCTCTGGGGAAAACTCCACAATGTTGGTTGAAAGTTATTTTTATATTCTGAAATTACTAATCCGCCATTATTCAAAATTTGACTATACAAATCATCATTTTCTGGTGGCACTAAAATATTCAAACCTCCACCTAAAACCGCCACTGTCCTACCTCCAAATTCCAAACATTTTTGATGTGACTCAGTATCAACTCCATACATAAATCCCGAAATTATGGTGATTTTATTAGCCACTAAATCAGGCATAAATTTAGCTACCACCTCTTGTCCATATCGACTCATTCTCCCACTTCCCACTATCGCCAAACTTTTAGAAAAAATTTTATCATCCCAATCTCCCCGATAAAATAATCTTTCGGGACAATTTTTTATTTCTTTTAGTTGTTTAGGGAAATGGACCTTATTAATTGTTTTAATTTCCCATTTCTTCTATATACCCACTTTTGAAGGCATAATAAATTACGTTTTAAAAATTTTTGTTAACATTCTCACTAAACTTTACCATAACTTTTAAACTGCTAAAATACCGTTGTGTCTTTTAATTTAACTACTAACCTAATTCCGGCTGGGGATCAACCTGCTGCCATTGCCAAATTGACAGCCAATCTTTCAGCTGGCATCAACAAACAAACTTTACTGGGAGTTACGGGCTCGGGTAAGACTTTCACTATTGCTAACGTTATTCAAAATACTCAGCTACCAACCCTAGTCATTTCTCACAACAAAACTTTAGCGGCTCAACTTTATCAGGAATTTAAAGAACTATTTCCCAAAAACAAAGTTTCTTATTTTGTTTCTTATTACGATTACTACCAGCCTGAAGCTTATCTGCCTTCCTCAGACACCTATATTGCCAAAGAGGTGGAGATTAATGACTTAATTGATAAATTGCGTCTTGAAGCCACTTCTAATTTATTCTCCGGTTCAGATAATATTGTCATCGCTTCAGTCTCTTGTATCTATAATATTGGTGATCCCGGGGAATTTGGTGGTAAAACCTTAACCCTCAAAATAGGCGATTTATGGAATCGACGTCAACTCTTTGAACAATTAGTCGGTCTTTTTTATGTCCGCAGTGAACTGGAATTTAAACGGGCTCAGTTCAGGGTTCGAGGCGAATCATTAGAAATCTGGCCTTCCTATGCCGATTGGGTATTAATTTTAGAATTTGATACTGAGGGTAAGATTTCTAAAATTACGGAGCGTAATCCTTTTTCCGGTCACGAATTTGATGTGCAAAATTATCAACTTTTTCCAGCCAAACAGTATGTCGGGGCCACTGGTTCTAATTTAAAGGAAATCATGGCCAAAATTTGCTCTGATTGTGATATTGAAGTTAAAAAATTCGAGTCCAATAAACAAATTTTAGAAGCCCATCGTCTGCGACAGCGGGTTGACTATGACCTAGAAATGCTTCAGGAAGTTGGTTATGTCAACGGTATTGAAAATTATTCTATTTATTTCGAGTCCGGTCGAAAAACTGGCGACCCCCCTTATACCCTGGTCGATTATTTTCATTACCTTTGGGGTGATAATTTTTTAACTGTCATTGACGAATCTCATGTTACTGTTCCTCAAATTGGCGGTATGCACGCCGGCGACCTAGCTCGTAAAAAAACTCTGGTCGATTATGGTTTTCGTCTTCCCAGTGCCTATGACAATCGTCCCTTAAAATGGACAGAATTTTATAATCGAATTCCAAAAGCTATTTATGTTTCCGCCACCCCGGCCCCCTTTGAAATTGAAGATTCCCAAAAAAATGTAGTGGAACAAATTATTCGCCCCACTGGTTTACTTGACCCTCCGGTAGAAATTCGAAGTAGTAAAAATCAAATTCCCGATTTAATCGAAGAGATTAAAAAAAGGATGCTCAAAAAAGAACGGACATTAGTTATCACTCTAACTAAAAAAATGTCCGAAGAATTAGCTACTTATTTAGCTGATTCTAAAAAAACTGGCATTCCCTTCAAAGTAGCTTATCTTCATTCTGATATTGAAACCCTGGAAAGAACTGAAATATTGGATAAATTAAGAAGCGGAGATTTTGACGTATTGGTAGGTATCAATTTGTTGCGCGAAGGATTAGATTTACCCGAAGTTTCCCTGGTAACTATTCTGGACGCCGATTCACAAGGATTTTTACGTTCCCGTGCTTCTTTGATTCAAATCATGGGTCGGGCTTCCCGTCACATTGACGGTCAGGTCATTTTATATGCTGACTCTGTTTCTCCAGCTATGAATCAGGCTATCAAAGAGGTTAATCGGCGTCGCCTTATTCAAATTCAATATAACTTAGATCACAATATTACTCCTCAAACTATTATCAAATCGATTCGTCCTCGCCTTATCGAGGCCAGTGTCAAAAACGTCATCTTAACCCCACTTCTAGAAGTTGACCCCTCCTCCCTAACCCCCAATCAACGCCAATCTCATATCTCAAAACTGAAAAAAGAAATGCGTACCTATGCTACTGATCTTGACTTCGAATCTGCCATTCGTCTTCGGGATAAAATCAAGGAAATAGAAGCTTTGTAATGTATACATACCCGAAGACAAACCGAAGCTTTTGAGGTAAAATAGTAGTTTGTGTTAGATAAAATAATTGTCAAAGGAGCTCGGGAAAATAATCTCAAAAATGTCTCCTTTGAATTTCCTAAAAATAAGTTTGTAGTTTTTACCGGAGTTTCCGGTTCCGGAAAATCTTCTATGGCCTTTGACACCCTTTTTGCCGAGGGTCAACGCCGCTATGTTGAATCACTCTCTTCATATGCCCGTCAATTTTTAGGCAACATGAAACGTCCCGAAGTTGATCTGATTGAAGGCTTATCTCCTTCAATTGCTATCAACCAAAAAGCTATTTCCCACAACCCCCGTTCCACCGTTGGTACCGTCACTGAAATTTACGATTATCTCCGCTTATTATTCGCCCGCATCGGCCATCCCCATTGTCCAAACTGTGGTCGCGAGGTTATGCCTCAAACCAGTAAACAAATCGTGACCCAGATAATTAATACCTGTAAACAGGAAGTTTCCAACACTCCTTATCGTTTTTTAATTCTTTCCCCTTTGGTTCGCAATAAAGTCGGTGATTTTCATGGTTTAGTCGAGAATCTCCGCAAGCAAGGTTTTAAATGGCTTAGAATTGATGGCAAGATTATTGATCTTTATCAGGATTTTGGCATTGTTAAGACCAATAAACACAATCTCGATGCTATCTGTGATCGGGTTTCCGTTAGCAAGGAATCTTTGAAAAATATCGATAATTTATATGGTCGCCTAATTGATGATGTCGAGTTAGCTCTCAAATTTAGTAATGGTCAAATTATTGTTGCCAAAATTAATGATCCCGGTTTTGATTTTCCGGAGAATCCTAAAAATTTTGTCGAAACTTTGTATTCTGAAAATTTTGCCTGTCCTGTTTGTAATTTATCACTTCCTCCCATTGAACCACGTCTTTTTTCTTTTAATTCACCTCAGGGCGCTTGTCCCGAATGTAAGGGCTTAGGTTCTAAATACCAGATTGATCGAACTAAGTTTCCAGAATGGAAGGCCAAGATGCTTGAATCACGTTATTTTAATTCTCCCTCTGAGGGTGTTCGTGAAGAATTAGAGCAATATATGATCAAGGAAAGTTGTCCTCTCTGTCATGGTTCTCGTCTTAACAACGACGCTCTCTCGGTCACTGTTTTAGGTCAAAACATTTCTCAAATTTGTCAACTCTCCATTGCTAATTTATTTGATTGGATAAAAAATTTATCTGCCAAATTAGATAGTTCTCAGGAAAAAGAAATTCTGGAATCAATTCAACGGGAAATTTTTTCCCGTCTGGAATTCTTGTTGGCCGTAGGATTGGATTATTTATCCTTAGAACGTGAAGCCGGCACTCTCTCTTCCGGTGAATCTCAACGGATTCGTTTAGCCTCCCAAATTGGTACTGGTTTAACCGGTGTTCTTTATATTCTTGATGAGCCCACTATTGGTTTACATTCCCGTGATAATGACCGTCTCATCGCCACTCTTCAAAAATTAAAAAATTTAGGTAATACTGTTGTCATTGTTGAACATGACAAAGATGTCATCGGGTCTGCTGACCATATCGTTGATTTTGGGCCATATGCCGGCAAAAACGGTGGCGAAATTGTCGCTGAAGGGAGCTTGGATGACATTAAAAAAAATAGAAAGAGTCTTACCGGTCAATATTTATCTGGTAAGCTCGTCATTGCCAGCAAAACAAAGCAACCAGAACTCATAACTCGTAACTCTCAGCTGATTTCTATCACTGGTTGTCGTCAATGGAATTTAAAAAACATTAATGTTGATTTTCCTCTTAACAAACTAATTTCGGTCACTGGTGTTTCCGGTTCCGGAAAATCGACTCTGGTTCACGACACTCTTTATGGCGGGGTTCGTAAGGCCACTTTAGGCGCTTATTACGGCACTATTGGTGAATATGACAAAATCGAAGGTGCTCAAAATCTAGCCGATGTTTTATTAGTTGATCAGTCTCCAATTGGTCGTACCCCTCGCAGCAATCCCGCTACTTATACCAAAGTTTTTGATGATATCCGCAAATTACTGGCTCAAACCACTGAGGCCAAAATCCGAGGTTTTAATGCCAGTCGTTTTTCCTTTAATACCAAGGGTGGTCGTTGTGAAGCTTGTGAAGGTCAGGGACAAATAAAAATTGAAATGCAATTTTTAGCCGATATTTACGTTACTTGCGATCAATGTCATGGCACCAGATTTAAAGAGGAAACTCTCGAAGTTTTTTATAAAGGCAAAAATGTTCACGATATTTTAAAAATGACTTTTGATGAAGCGGCTGAATTTTTCAAAAATATAAACAGCATTCATCGAAAAATTAACACTATTCAGGAAGTTGGTTTAGGTTATTTGGAATTAGGTCAATCCAGCAACACTTTATCCGGCGGTGAATCTCAACGTCTCAAAATTAGTCGGGAACTAGTTAAAAGAATCAATGGCAAAATCCTCTACATCTTAGATGAGCCCACCACCGGTCTTCATTTTTATGATATCGATAAATTAATTAAAGTTTTGCGTAAATTAGTCGACATGGGCAACACTGTGGTGGTCATCGAACACAACTTAGATGTTGTTAAAAATAGTGATTGGATTATTGATTTAGGTCCAGAAGGTGGGGAAAATGGCGGGGAAGTAGTGGCCATCGGCACTCCCACCGAAGTGGCCAAAGTTTCCCGTTCTTACACTGGTCAGTATTTAAAAAAATATTTGCATGATCAACCTAAAAATAATTCCTAAAACCCCTGGTTGCTATCTCTACCGTGATTCGGTCGGGGAAATTATTTATGTTGGCAAGGCCATCAATTTAAAAAAACGGGTTTCTCAATATTTCCAACGGGACAATGCTCTCGGTCCTAAAACCAAAACTTTAGTTTCTCAAATCGCTTCCATTGAAACTAAAACTGTAAATTCCGAAATTGAAGCCCTGATTTTGGAATCATCACTCATCAAAAAATACCATCCTAAATATAATTCACAATTAAAAGATAACCGATCTTACCTTTATATTTGTATCTCAAAATCTAAAATTCCCGTCGTCTTTACAGCCCATTCCAGCAATTTACCTCCCAGGGCAGATATTTTTGGTCCTTTTCCTGATGCCGCCTCGGTTAAATCACTTTTAAAAACTATTCGTCGTCTCTTTCCTTTTCGAAGTCAGGAAACTCATCCCAAAACCTCCTGTCTTTACTGCCATCTTGGTCTGTGTCCCGGTTTAAATCCTAATCCAAAAATTTATCATCAAAATATTATTAAAATCAAAAAAATTTTAAACGGTCATTTTAAATCTCTTTTAATTTCTCTAAAGAAGGAAATGAATTCAGTCTCTAAATCAGAGCATTTTGAAACTGCCCTTCAAATTAAAAATCAAATTGATGCTTTAAACTACATCGTCTCCGGGTGGCATAATTTAAAAAATTTATATGCCGATATTAATTTACCTGAAGACAAACAAAGCCAAGCTATTGAAGATTTAGAAACTACTTTAAGACCTTATTTGAGCATTACTAAAATTTACCGGATTGAATGTTTTGACATTTCTCAAATAGGAACTAAATACTTTGTTGGTTCTATGGTAGTTTGGCAAAATGGGGATATCGATAAAAATGAATATCGAAAGTTTAAAATCCGGTCAAAAATTACCCCCGACGATCAATTTATGATCAAAGAAATTGTCTACCGTCGTCTCCAACATCCGAAATGGGGGATCCCTGATTTGATTGTTGTTGACGGTGGTAAGCCACAAGTTTCCGCTGTCTCCACTATTACTGGTTTACCCATTATCGGTCTGGCTAAAAAACAAGAAACTATTGTTATAAAAAACATGGACTCTTGGGTAGAAATTAATCTTCCCCAAAAATCTCAAGCCCTACTTTTATTGGAAAAACTTCGAAACGAGGCTCATCGCTTTGCTAATAAATATCGTCAGGAACTAATGTCAAAATCATTAAGTTTCTGAAGTTTTCCTTCTGACATGTTCTTTGGCCCAACGGGTAGTTACTACATCTAGCCAATTTTTATTAACGTTAACTTTTTTATTAGACAAAATTTCCACCACATCCCCGGTTTTTAACTTTTGACTAATCTTGACCATTTTTTGATTTACTTTCGCCCCGACACAATGATCACCTAATTCGGTGTGAATCCGATAGGCAAAATCCAAAGCCGTACAATCTTTTGGCAGCTGAATAGTGTCTCCCTTTGGGGTAAATACATAAATAAAATTGTTTAATACTTTTATTTGGTAATTATTAATATTTTTATCGTTCTTTTGCCACTTAACTAAATCTTTAACCCACTCCATTCCTACTCCATGACTACTTTCTTTTCCAAATTTATAGGCAATATGTGAAGCCGGCCCAAACTCATTAAATTCCTGCATTTCAAAAGTTCTGATTTGTACCTCGACTGTAGTCTTATCCTTCCAATTTAAAGTCGTTTGTATTGAGCGGTAACCATTCGGTTTTGGACTGGAAATATAATCATCGAATTCATTCGGTAAGTATTCATATCTGGCATGTAATAACCCCAAAATATTATAACAATTAGCCACAGAATCAGTTAATACTCTGATTCCCACCCGATCTTTAACGTTTCCCTCACCTTTCTTTTTTAATTTGACATAGGTACTGTATAAACTTTTTATTCTGCCCACAATTTCCACTTGATTAATGTTGTTTATTTTCAACATTTTTTCAATTTCTGTTTTAATCAAGGTCAAGGCTTTAATTTCATCCTTCTCTTGTTCAGTTAACAATTTTTCCAATTGTTCCGCCTCTTTTGGATAAAGAATTTTAAAGGCAATATCATCAAGTCTTTTTTTAAAGTAGTGCAAACCAACATATTCAGCTATGGGCGCATAGATTCCAAAAACTCTTTTAGCATATTTAATTTGCCTGTCTTTAGATAAACTTTCTATGGTCATTCCGTTGTGAAGTTTGTCAGCCAATCGGATTATCAACACCCGAACATCATTTACTGAGGAAAATAAAAAACGTCTAAAAACTTCCACATTTGTTTGGTGAACTTCAATTCCACTGGTTTTTTTCTTCACCTCAGTTAACCCTGAAACTAACAGGGCAATTTCATCACCAAAATTGTTAGCAATGTCTTCAACTGTTACCGGAGTGTCCTCAACGCAATCATGCAACAAAGAGGCAATTACCGCCTCTTCACCCACTCCCATTTGGGCCACTAGTTTTGCAATCCATACCGGGTGAGAAATAAAAGCTTCACCTGAATCCCTAAACTGGTTTTGGTGGGCTTTACTGGCAAAATCAAAAGCGGTTTTAATTTTTTCGACATCAAAATTATTTTTAACTATCGCTTCCTTTAATTCCTGCCAATAGTTATGATTTTTTTGGTCTAAAGACAAATCTAAGGTCATATTACCAACTCCGCCAAGACCAAGAGTCGATTCCAATCAGTGCCAATCGGCCAACAAGTTTGCAAAATTAATACTTCTCGATTTTCATCATGATAGTCCAAGTAACTTAAATCTTTTGGTGACACCACCTTTTTTTCAAAAACCCGATATTTTAGTTCCTTTTGTTGATAATCAAGGAAAATCAGATCGTCTTTTTGTAACTCACCTAATAGATAAAAAACAGCATTATTCCTAATCATCGCTAAATTATTATTAGTTGAATGGGCAAAAATATAAATCGAACTTCCCCTACCGCTTCCGGGCTGATCACTTCCTTTTGCCTGGGCTACTACCTCGTTTTTCAGGACTCGATCATATTCGGCACTGTCAAAAGGGGACACATTTTCAACTACTCTTGAATATGCCAATATTTTTGGGATTTGAATAATATATTCCCCCGTCTTTTCATCACTGACCCTACTATTATCAATAACATTAATTTTAGCTTCGTTTTTTGAAAACTTATATCTATAAATTGCCTTTATCAAGGGAGTATATAGATATCCACTATAAATTATGGCTCCAAAAAGCAACATATTGGCTACGTAGAAAATTATTTTTCGGGACTTTGAAGGGTTGGAAAAAATTAAACCTCTAGGTTTTTTTATCCGTACTTTACGACTTTTTGGTACAACTCTAAGAAAATTCAGCACTTATATTTGACAAAATTTATCATCTAGTTTACCATAAGGACCTGTAACAGGAATTTATCCTATTATAGATTATTCCCTCTTCTGCTTTAAGCCGCGAGAGGTTTTTTATTATTTTTAGGTGAAATTTGGAACTTCAAGTGACATAATTTTTCCTTAAAATATAATCCCGATTAATCATCGGGATAAAGTTAATTATAAATATGACTAAAAATCAACTCACTCAAGAAGGTCACCAGCATTTAGTTGTTGAGTTAGCTGATCTTAATGCCCGCGCTGATCAATTAATTGCCAAAATTGAAGAAGTTGCTCAGCCCGATGAATCCGGCGAAGATAGTCTGGCCTCTCAATTAAAAGCTGAATTAGAAGTGGTTAACACTAAAATTTCTTCTATCGAAGAAGTTTTAGAAAACTTCGTAATTATTACCGGCAAAAATTCCTCAAACACTGTCCAAGTCGGTTCCAAAGTCAAAATCAAAATTTCCGGTAATTCAGAAAGAATTTTTCATTTAGTTGGTGAATTTGAGGCCGATCCTAGCGTCAATAAAATTTCTTCCCAATCGCCACTTGGTCTTGCTATGTTGGGTAAAAAAGTTCACGATCAATTTGACGTCGAAGCTCCTGCTGGCAAATTGACCTACAAAATTGTGGCTATTGCCTGATAAAATAAATCATGTCAACTTTTGACGAAATTAGACGGATTAGACTTGAAAAAGTCAAAGACCTTCGTAAGCTTGGAATTAACCCTTATCCCGCCCAAAGTAAAAAAGATTATTCTAATGCTCAAGTTTTGGAAAAATACGATAGTTTAGTTGATCAAAAAATTCATGTTGCCGGCCGAATTATTTCCTGGCGTGAACATGGGGCTTTAATCTTTTGTCATATTCAAGATCAATCCGGAAAACTCCAAATTTTTATCAAAAAAAATGATTTATCAGCTACCGATTCTAAGACCCAAACCATTGGTCCTTTTGATTTAAAATTACTCGATATTGGCGATTTTATTGAAGTATTTGGAATTGTGAACAAATCAATCAAGGGCGAAATTTCGGTTTTCCCTGGTGATATTAAACTACTATCAAAGGCTATTCGTCCTTTACCAGAAAAATGGAGTGGTCTTCAGGATCCGGAAATTATTTTTAGACGTCGTTATCTGGACCTGGTTATGAATCCTGACAGAAAAGATTTATTTATTCGAAAATCTAAGTTTTGGCAATTAAATCGCCAATTTTTACAGGATCACGGCTTTCTTGAAGTGGAAACCCCAATTTTAGAACTAGTTACCGGTGGGGCTGATGCTAAGCCTTTTGTGACTCACCACAATTCCCTCGACCAGGATTTTTATCTCCGGATTTCCACTGAACTTTTTCAAAAAAGATTAATTGGCGGAGGTTTTGAGAAAATATTCACCCTAGGTCCTAATTTTCGTAACGAAGGCATTGACGATGAACATCTTCAGGAATACTATAGTGCCGAATGGTATTGGGCCTATGCTGATTACACCCAAAATATGGATCTAGTTGAAGAGTTGTATAAATTTGTTGCCAAAAAACTTTACGGAAAAACCAAGTTTATTAAAGGCAAACACACTTTTGATTTAGCTGATAAATGGCCCAGAATTAGTTATGCCGATTTAATTAAAAAACGATTTTCTGTTGATATCTTCAAAGATTCTGAAGATGAAATAATTAAAATATTAAAAGAACAACATATTGATACTTCCGGTTTAACCAATCGGGCCCGTATTGTTGATAATCTTTGGAAAATTGTTCGACAGGAAATTAGTGGTCCACTTTTTGTCATTGATGAGCCAAAATTTACCTCACCATTAGCCAAATCACGGTCCGATGACGAAACACTAACTGAACGTTTTCATATTATTATCGCTGGTTCTGAGTTGGGTAATGGTTATTCTGAGTTAAATGACCCCGTCGACCAATTTGCCCGTTTTACCGATCAACAAAAAAATCGGGAAAAAGGTGACGAAGAATCACAAATGATGGACATTGATTTTGTGGAAATGTTGGAATATGGCATGCCGCCTACCTCGGGTTATGGCTACAGCGAGCGACTCTTTTGGTTTTTTGAAGATATAACCGCCCGCGAAGGTACCATTTTTCCTCAAGTCAAATACGAGCTCAGTGAAGAGACCAAAAAAACCTACAACTTAGGCAAACCTAAATCTAAGAAATAATTATTCGGCAATTTTATACACAATATCTCCCGACTTTACGGCACTAATTACTTTTAGTCCAACTTCTTCACCGGTCTTGGCTTCAGTTACAACTTTATGTTCCACTTGCATTGAATCAACACTCTGTTCTATTCCTACTCCAAATTCCCCGATTCTGATTTTATCACCGGTTCTAATTGTTTCATCTGTCACTACCAAAACCGCCACCCCGATCTTATCAAAATAATGGGTAATTTTCCCCGCTTTTATATAATCCATTTTTCTCACCTCCCTTAATTTAATTCTTAATCTAATTCTATGCTAATCTTAACACAAATATGATTTACGATCGTCAAAAATATCTCGATGCCATCAAAACCAACTTAGAAACAAATATTTTTTATCATTCCCTGGCTCTAGAAGCCTGTCTGTTGGGTCTCTACGACTATTTTCAAGAAAATAATTTGTTAAATGCCAGTGAGCCAAGTCGGGAAGAATGGGGGATCGCTAGTCTGGTTCACGACATTGATTACGTTGGTGACACTAAAGACCAACATCCACTAAAAACTTTAGAAGTTCTAAAAAAATATAATTTAGAAATCTCTCCGGTTGTTGATCGAATAATCAAGGACCATGATGCTCGTCGGGGCTTACCTGCCAACAAAGCTGGTTGGTCTATCCGTTGTGCCGATTCTTTGACTGGTTTAATTACTGCCGTAGCCATGGTTTATCCTAGTCGCAAATTAGCTGATGTCAAATTATCTTCTGTAGTTAAACGATTTTTACACGAACCCCGTTTCGCTGCCGGTACCCGTCGTGAAGAAGTAATTTTATGTCAGGATCCGGATAAATTAAATCTTCCTCTCGAAAAATTTACCGAGGTTTGTTTAGACTCGATGCGGAAAATAGCCCCAGAAATAAACTTATAAGACTTTATTAATCGGATTTATTCTAAAGAAAGTATTATATTATTATCCCTATCTTAGGGCATAAAATTTTGTACCTTCAGACACATTGAATACATATGACATACAAAGATATATTATGTTACATATAAAGTTGCGGAGAAAAATGAATATTTTTGTGCTAAAATAACCCCAATCTCATGATTGACATCAATCTCCTCAGGGAGAATCCGGAAACTATAAAAAAGGCCTTACAAAACCGTCAAAAAGATATTTCTATTTTGGAAAAAGTAATTACCTTGGACAAAGAATGCCGTCTGATATTAAACGAAGTCGAAATCCTTCGGGCCAAACAAAATCAACTCTCTAAATCTTTTAAAGGTACTCCCACTCCTGATCAAATCTCTGAAGGAAAAATCTTAAAAGATCAATTAAAAATTGTTGAAGAAAAACTACTAAAAAATAACGCCGAAAAATTTCCATATTTGGAACAAATCCCCAATCTCCCGGCTGAGGACGTACCTATTGGCAAAGATGATTCAGAAAACATAGTTATAAAAACTGTTGGCCAAAAACCGGTTTTCAATTTCACTCCCAAAGACCACCTTGAATTAGGCGAAGCTCTTGATATTATTGATGTCAAGAAAGCTGCTGAAGTTTCCGGTTCCCGTTTTGGTTATTTCAAAGGTCAAGGTGCTGTTTTAGAAATGTCTCTGATGTTTTATGCTTTCCAAAAATTAGTGACTAAAGGTTTTGTCGGTATGATCCCTCCCACCATGATCAAATCAATGACCGAGTGGCAGTGTGGTTATGCCAGTAATAAAAATCTTTTTGGGGCTTATTATTCTGTCCCGGAGGATGATCTGATTTTTATCAGTTCTTCCGAACATTCTGTCATCCCTTATCACCAAAACGAAGTTTTAAATTCCAAAGATTTGCCCATAAAATACGTCAATTTTTCACCTTGTTTTCGCCGGGAGGCCGGTACTTATGGCAAAGATATGAAAGGCATGCTTCGGGTCCATTTTTTTAACAAAGTGGAAATGAATATTTTTACCCTTCCCAATACTAAGATTTCTGATGCTATGTGTTTTGATATGCTTTCTATCGAAGAAGAAATTATGCAGGAATTGGGTCTTCATTATCAGGTAGTCAACACTTGCACCGGTGATTTACCTCAACCTAATCGTCGCATGTACGATACTAATACTTGGTTCCCTGGCCAAAATGCTTATCGTGAAACTCATTCCTGTAGCAATTGTACCGACTATCAAGCCCGCCGTCTTAATACCAAAGTCAAAATCGACGGTCAAAATCAATTTGTCCACATTCTCAATGCCACTGTCATTACTGATCGGGTTCTCTTGGCTATCCTCGAGAATTTTCAATCCCGTGATGGCAGTATAAATATTCCCGAGGTACTTTGGCCCTTCACTGGGTTTAAAGTTATCTCCCCTAAATTGTAGAGGAGCCACCTTACCCCGGCAGAGTTGATTTATCGACTTTATGCCGGGGGGTTTGCTTTTTTAGTGTAAAATCAACCTATGTTCAAATTTCTGCAAAATTTAGTTGACGATAATCGGCGCCATCTTAATGTCTATAAGCCTTTGGTGACCAAAATCAACAACTTTGAACCCGACATAAAAAAATTATCCGATAAGAAATTAGCCGACAAAACTACCGAATTTAAGGAAAAAATTAATAAAGGGGCCAAATTAGATGATTTACTACCCGAGGTTTATGCCGTTGTTCGCGAAGCTATTTTTCGCACTATCGGCGAGCGGGCTTACGATGTTCAACTAATGGCCGCCATTGCTCTCCACCAGGGTGCGATTGCTGAACAGCGCACCGGTGAAGGCAAGACTCATTCTGTTATCTTCCCTGCCTATCTAAATGCCTTAACTGGCCTTGGGGTTCACATTGTTACTCCAAATGACTATTTGACTCGGGTCGGCGCTGGTTGGTACTCCAAAGCCCTCCATTTATTGGGAATTAGTACCTCTGCCATTATTCATGAAGAATCTTTTATATTAGACCCGGATTTTATCGATCCCAATGAAAAAATTGACGATCGTTTGGCCCATCTTCGTCCCGTTTCCCGGGGTGAGGCTTATCAAGCTGATATTACTTATGGAACCAACAATGAATTTGGTTTTGATTATTTACGTGATCATATGGTGGGGGATTTTAATCAAAAAGTCCAACGACCTAATCATAATTTTGCTATTGTCGATGAAGTCGACTTTGTCCTAATCGACGAGGCCCGTACCCCCTTAATTATCTCTTCTCCCAACAATCAACCGGTAGAAAAATATTACAAATTTGCCCAAATTGCCAACGAATTACAACCTACTGATTATGTTATTGATGAGAAATCTAAAAGTGCCACTCTTTCCGAATTTGGCATCCGCAAGGTTGAAAAAACTTTAGGTGTTGGCAATCTCTATGAAGAATCTTTCGAAACTATTCATTATATTGAAAACGCCATCAAGGCTCGGGCTCTTTTTCACAAAGACAAAGATTATGTCATCAAAGATAATGAAATTATTATTGTTGATGAATTTACCGGCCGCCTAATGCAAGGCCGCCGTTGGTCTGATGGTCTTCATCAAGCGGTCGAAGCCAAGGAAAATGTTAGAGTCCAACAGGAATCCCAAACTTGGGCTACCATTACTTTTCAAAATTATTTTCGTCTTTATAAAAAGCTGGCCGGTATGACCGGTACTGCCGCTACTGAGGCTGAAGAATTCAAAAAAATTTATCAACTCGATGTTATCAGTCTTCCCACCAACCGCCCCACTGATAGGACTGATGATAATGATTTAATTTTTAAAACTCAGAGAAGTAAATATGCCGCTATTGCCGCCAAAGTTGAAGAATTACATCATCTGGGTCAGCCGGTATTAATCGGTACTACCAGTATTGCCAAAAACGAAATCGTTTCTTCTATGTTACGCAAAAAGGGAATTCCTTTCCAAATGCTCAATGCTAAAAATCACCAATCTGAAGCCGAAATAATCGCTAAGGCCGGTATGAAAGGGGCTGTTACTGTGGCTACCAATATGGCCGGTCGGGGTGTTGATATTATTCTTGGTGGGCCTCGTGATAAATTTACTCCGGAAGTATGGCAAAAACAACACGATGATGTGGTAAGTTTTGGTGGTCTTTATGTCATCGGCACCGAACGTCATGAGTCCCGTCGTATTGATAATCAGCTTCGGGGTCGGAGCGGTCGTCAGGGTGATCCTGGTTTTTCTCAATTTTATGTTTCTCTTGATGATGATTTAATGCGGATTTTCGGTGGTGAAAAAATTTCCGGTCTGATGACCCGTTTTAATATGCCCGATGATACCCCCTTAACTCATCCTCTAGTTTCTAAAGTTTTGGAACAAATTCAGGTCAAGGTCGAGGGTTACAACTTTGATATCCGTAAATCTTTGGTGGAATATGACGATGTTATTAACAAGCAACGCCAGATAATTTATAAACTCCGCGACGATACTTTAATTGATGCCAAAAATAATCCTCAAAAAAATCACGATAATATTTTCAAATATTTAAATTCAGAAATTAATCATTTAGTCGCCGAGAATCAAGATATTGAATCAGGGCTCAATGCGGATAAATTAGCTTTGGAATTTTCTGAAATCTTACCTCTTTCCAGTGCTAATCGCGGTCAATTAATTAAAGACTTAAAAAAATCGGATAATTCTCATGATCTACTTATCTCACTTCTTGAAAATCAATGGAAACAGCGGGTTGATTATTTTGGAAATGATTTAGCCGATAATGTTTTGGCCTATGCGGTCATTCAGACCCTCGATCCACTTTGGGTTGATCATTTGACGGCTCTTGATGACTTACGTGATGGTGTTCGACTTCGTGGTTATGCTCAAAAAGATCCCTTAGTCGAGTATCGTAAAGAAGGTTTTGAAATGTTTCAGGCTCTGCTTCGTCGTTTTGAATCCAATTTAGCCAGAATGCTTTTCCGTCTTGAGCCAGTCGCTGTTCCGACATCCGCCCAAATTAAAGCCACTGAAACCCGGGGTAAAGTAATTGACCCGAGTCAACCCGTAGATTCTTCCCAAAAAGAGGAAAAATTGGAATTGCCCACCAGAGAACCCATTGTTTCCAAAACCATCGGTCGCAATGATCCCTGTTGGTGCGGTTCTGGTAAAAAATTCAAAAAATGTCACTATCCTCAATTACAATAGATAGTGATCCGCCTCTGGAGGACCATTATCCGGATTTAGAGTAAAATGAATTTATCATGAAACTGAACTTAAATATTTTTTTCCTTCTGATTCTAACCCCTTGTCTTTTCTGGCAATATAAAACTACTAAAATTCAACCTATTTGGATTCAAACTCCGGCCGAATACGACCTTCAATATCATAATATTAACCTTTACCCCCGACCCTTACTAAGAATAGGTAATCAACTGGAAAACAAAAAATATTTTCAATTATTTTTCAAAAGTCTAGATCGTTTTTTTTATCCCTTAAATTTTAATTTACTTTTCTCTAATTGGCACTTGATCTTTTTACCTTTATTTTTATTTGGCCTTTTTAAAATTAAAAAAAATGATTTAATTACTTTATTTATATTATTATTTTTTCCCTTACTTTTGGTAAATATTATTGGTTATATCAATCAAGCCATGTATGCTTTTTACCCACTAATTATTTGGTTTAATCTAAAATGTTTTTTAAAAAAATAATTACCAAATTTAATTTATTTTTTTTATTAATTATTTTATCAGCCCTTTTTCTATATTTTTATCATCTGTCCAGTAATCCTCCAGGTTTTTATTCAGACGAAGCCGTTGTTGCCTACAATGCTTATTCAATTTTGAAAACTGGTCGCGATGAATATGGTCAACTTTTTCCAATTCTGTTCAGGTTTTTTGGTTCTTATACCCCTGGTCTTTTTGTTTATTTTTTAGTGCCTTTTATAAAGATTTTTGGCTTATCAGTTTTAACTGTCAGAGGTGTGAATGCTTTTTTAATGATTCTTACTGGCATAATTTTATATTTATTTTTAAGAAAACTTTTACCCCAGCAAAATAAATATTATTTATTGTTATCTCTCTTTTGTTATTATTTGACCCCCTGGACTATTTTTAATGCTCGTTTAGGTTACGAGGTAACTTTTGCTTATTTTTTGTTTTGTTTGGCAGCTTATCTTCTCTCTCAAAAAAAACTTAGTTGGGCATTTACTATTCTTTCTTTAAGTACCTATGCCGCTCATCCTTATCGCTATCTTTCCCCTTTAATAATTTTAATTTATTTTTTCACCTTCAGGTTTAAATTGAAAGATTTTATTAGATATTTAATTCCGGCTTTTTTTATTCAAATTCCTCATTTCATTATGATTTTTACTCCTGCTTTTTGGGTAAAAAGTAGCTATCTAACTGTCAGTTTTATTCATCAATATTTAACTTTTTTTTCGCCTAGTAATATTTTTTCACAGGAAGATATTGATCCTCAAAGATCAATCCCTCAAATTGCTATTTTTTATTTTTGGCAGTTTTTTCCTTTAATTTTTGGAACAATCAAAATAATAAAGAATCGTCATCTTTATATTTATCAACTTATAATTTTACTACTACTTTTATCGCCCTTACCAGCTGCCTTTGCTAATGCTAATTATGCCACTCAAAGAGCCTTGGCCATGCTATTTCCTTATTCCATTATTATGTCACTTGGCATAATAGAGCTTTTACATTATCGACGAATCAAATATTTATTTTTAGTCATTATTCCTTTTTCGGTTCTTCTTTTGTGGCGGTCATACTTTGTTTTTTTACCAAAAGATAGGATGTTTCAATGGTATAGTGGTTTAAAAGAAATCAGTGCCTTTGTAGAACAACACCCAAGCTGGCACTTTATTATTGATGATTCTTATCATATTCCTCATATTGAATATTTATTTTTTACTAAATATTCACCCCAAAAATATCAACAGGAAAAAGGCATTTTAAAAAACTATTATTCCGATACCTTATTTGTTAATAGTGGTATTTTTAGTAATTTAGAAATTAAACGTATTGATAAACTAAACGATATTAAGAAGAAACAGGTTTTAATTTATTCTAGTTTCCGAACCTTTACTTCAGCCCAAGTTGCTGCTGATTGTTTAGATAAAATTTTTGAGTTTGACGATTATAAAGGCAATGCTCTTTTTCAAGGATTCATGACAAATCCCGAATTGATAAAAAATAATTGTAAATCAGAATCAGGTTCTAAAATGTTAAAATAAACCAGATGAAAAATTTTTCTCAACTTTCGACTGAAATTAAATCGGCCATTAACGAATCACATCATATTCTCCTTCATCTCCACCCCGGCCCTGACGCGGATTCCGTTGGTTCTGCTCTAGCTTTTTTTTATTATCTAAAAAGCATCAACAAGGATATTACCTTAATATCGGGAGATTCCAATCTTTCCCCTAGTCTCATGACTCTTCCCGGTGCTGATCAAATTATTTCAAAAAATTTTTTTGATCTTGAACTTAAGAATTACGATTTATTTATAATTTTAGACTCTTCGGAAGCCCGACAAATTTCCAAACTTGGTGATGTTATTTTTCCCTCAACCCTAAAAACTATTGTCATTGATCACCATGCCAGTAATTTAGGCTTTGGTCAAATTAATTTAATCGATAGTAGTTCCCCGGCCACTTGTCAAATTGTTTTTGAACTTTTTGAGGCCTTAAAAATAAAAATAACCCCTGATATTGCCACTTGTCTTTTTGCTGGAATTTATGCCGATTCCGGCGGTTTTAAATATAGTTCTACTTCCAGTAAAACTTTTACCATTTGTGCCAAGTTAACTAAAATTTATCCCAATTTTAGTCAAACTATTTTCAGTTTAGAGAATAACGACCGGCCCAATCGTCCCCGACTTTTAGGTCTCCACCTCGACAATATTAAAACTTATTTTAACGATCATGTTGCCATTTCTGCTGTTTCTCAAAAATTAATTTATAAAAATAATTTAAATTCTGACGATAGTGTTAACAGCGAAATTGCTAACACCTTAAAATCGGTTGTCGGTTGGGAAATTGGCGTCTCTATGATTGAAGCTGGTAAAGACAGAGTCAAAGTCAGTTTTCGCACTCGTGATCCGGAGAAATTTAATCTTAGCGCCATCGCTACCGCCACTGGTTTTGGTGGGGGTCATATGGCTGCTGCGGGAGCTTTAATTCCTATGTCATTATCTAAAGCTAAAAGATTAGTTATCCGCACTATTTCCCGTCTTCATCCGGAATTAAGCAAGGCCTAGTATAATTAATTTATGGATAATTGTATTTTTTGCAAAATAGTTCATGGCGAAATTCCCTGTCATAAAGTTTACGAAAATGAAGATTTTTTAGCTTTTCTAGACGTTTATCCTTTCGCCAAGGGCCATGTCTTAGTTGTCCCTAAAAAACATTATCGTTGGGTTTATGACGTTCCCAATTTTGGAAACTATTGGCAAATAGTTCAAAAAATTGCCTTAAATATCAAAGATTCCTCATTAAATCCAGAATATATTAGTTTTTTAACTATGGGTAATGAAGTTCCTCATGCTCATATTCATATTATTCCTCGATTTAAATTAGACGATATCACTCCAGTTCTCCACTCTCTTCCTCATTTTAAATTCTCTGATAAAGAATTAGCTAGTATCGCTCAAAAAATCGGACAAAATTAATTTAATGTCCAGCTCTCTGTGCCCTCACCCGATCAACTTTAGTTAAAAACTTTTTCCTCAGACGAATTGCTTTTGGGGTAATGTCAATTAATTCATCGTTTTCAATAAAGTCCAAGGCCTCTTCAATACTATATTTAACTGCCGGAGCTAAAATAATCGCATCATCATTTCCCGCCGAACGCATATTAGTCAATTGTTTCCCTTTACCAATATTGATTTCCAAATCCCCAATCACTGGTCTGAAACCTACTATTTCTCCTTCATATATTGGTTCTGTTGGGTCCACAAAAGTTATCCCCCGCTTTTGGGCTAAATCTATACCAAATGACAAAGCTTTACCACTTTCCGAAGCAATCATCACTCCATTTCTGGTTTTATAATTTTCCGCTTCTTTGGCTTCATAACCCAAAAACAAAAAGCTAATTGACACTTGTCCTCTGGTTTCCGTCATTAACGAACTTCGTAAACCCAAGGCATTTCTTTCCGAAATTTTGTAAATCATTTTAATTCCACTTTTATCATCGGTAACCATGTCCAGCATTCGGGCTTTTCTTTTGCCCAACTCAGCCGTAATTGTCCCCACATATTCTTCAGGTGTCAAAATAGTTAATTCCGAAAACGGTTCACACCAGTGACCATCAATTTGCTTTAAAATCACCTCCGGTTTACCCACCTCCATGGCATAACCTTCACGGCGTAATTTCTCAATTAATATGGCCAAATGTAATTCCCCTCGGCCCGACACAATCATTCGGATACTATCGCCAAGGTCGTCTTCAACATTCAATCCTAAGTTTGTTTCTGCTTCTTCTAATAGTCTTTCTTTTAGTTCCCGACTCGTCATAAATCTTGACTCTGCTTTGGTAAAAACAGAAGTATTTGGTCCGAAACTAGCTTTTAAAGTCGGTTGAGCTACCTCTATAGTTGGCAGTGCCACTTGAAAATTAATATCGGTAATTGTTTGTCCAATTTCAACTTGTGGCACCCCGGCCAAATAAACAATTTCTCCACTTTTTACTTCCTCCGCTTCCACTTTATTTATACCTTCGTTAACATACATTCTTTCAATTTTAAAATTACCCAAAGACTTTTGATCCGGATTAATTAAAGATACAAAACTACCTTTTTTAATTTTCCCCTGATAAATTCTCCCTACTGCCAATCTACCTAAATATTCATTTTTATCAAAAGCCGAGATTAACATCTGAAAAGGTTTATCATCATCTTTTCTGGCTGAGGGAATATATTTCAAGATAGTTTCAAATAGGGGAGTCGTGTCACCTTTGCTGTCAAGATCATTGGGCATTTCGTAAAATGTTTTACCTTCACGACCAATGGCATAAATTATCGGAAAATCGAGCAATTCTGAATTAGAAACTAAAGACAAAAACAAATTTTCCGTATCCAACACCACTTCTTTTGACCTCTCATCTTTTCGGTCGATTTTATTGATCACTAAAATTACTCTCAAACCATAATCCAGGGCTCTTTTTAATACAAACTTAGTTTGTGACAAAGGTCCTTCGGCAGCATCTACAATTAGTAGTACTCCATCGGCCATATTCAAGACTCTTTCTACTTCCCCTCCAAAATCAGCATGTCCCGGCGTGTCAATAATATTAATTTTTACTCCTTTGTAAAAAACTGAAGTATTTTTTGACAAAATTGTAATCCCTTTTTCTCTTTCCAAATCATTACTATCCATGATTCTTTCCATACTCATCTCGTCTTGATTCTCCCTAAATGAATGGGTTTGTTTCAAAAGTGCATCTACCAGCGTAGTTTTGCCATGATCTACGTGGGCAATGACCGCAATATTCCTAATGTCAGATGAAATTTGCATCCGTCGATTTTATCATTAAAATACTAACTATGTTCAAGTATATTCGCCTTTTAAGTATATTTCTAGTTTTAGCCATAATTTCCATTTTAATTTATAAATCCCGTCGCTACATTCCCTCGCCCCAAACTATAGTTGAAACCATCGTTCCGGCTTCTACTATTATTGAGAAAAATGGCTTACCCAATAAGCATTTATTTAAAACTATTTTTGTTCCTCAGGCCCCCGAGAAAAATTGGGATCAACCTTGGCAGGACACCTGCGAAGAATCAGCCCTTTTGACCGCTCACTATTATTATCAATCTCTTTCACCACCTCTGGAAACAATGATTGATGATTTAAAAAATATTTTATCTTTTGAATCAGAGCAAGGCTGGGGTAAAGATATTACCATTTCACAAATGGCCACTATTTCGGCTAAATTATGGGGTTATAAAAGTATTATTATAGAAAATCCTACCGTTGACGACTTTAAAACATATCTCACCCAAAATATCCCCATCATTATCCCTGCCAACGGAAAAATCCTCTTTAAAGAAAATAAATATTTTAAAAGTGGCGGTCCCTGGTACCACAATCTGGTAATTTTAGGCTACGATGACGACAAAAATCAATTTACTGTCCACGATGTCGGCACTCAATTTGGGGCCTATTTCCGCTATTCTTATGCCACTCTCATGGAAAGTATTCATGATTTTCCCCCGACTCTTAAAAAAGAAGATATCAACTCGGGTGTTCCCCGGGCTCTTATTTTGTTAAAATAAGACATGAAAATCACAATAGTTTTATTTTCATTATTATTTTTATCTTCCTGTTCGCTTAAATCTTCAAATCAGATTTCACCTACACCCACTATGACTCCCCAAACCCCAACTACACCCACTTCTGTTACCACTCCCAATACTGACACCATGGTGGCTCTAAAAACTAAAAATGGCCAAATAGTTATCAAACTTTATTCGGAAAACACCCCCAATACGGTTGCCAATTTCCTTAAAAAAACCAATAGTGATTTTTATAATGGTCTGATTTTTCATCGGGTTATTGCTGGTTTTATGGCCCAGGGTGGTGATCCCACCGGAACTGGCACTGGTGGTGGTTCTCAAAAATCCGAAATCAATCAAATTCCCTTTAAACGGGGTAGTTTGGGTCTGGCCCGCACTCCCGCCAGCAAGGAAATTAGTAACGACAGTCAATTTTTTATTTGCTTTACTGACAATGGTTGTCAACATTTAACCGGTGATTACGTCAATTTTGGTGAGGTAATTTCCGGCCTCGATGTCCTTGATCAGATAAGTCAGGGCGATAAAATCATAGAGATTACCACCAAAACTAAATGA
>Ga0247841_10002828_pt1 | contig 33477 bp, 32 predicted proteins | sample LaCruzMarch2015__2_FD_192410 | JGI IMG/M metagenome (GOLD analysis project Ga0247841, IMG submission 192410) | Freshwater microbial communities from meromictic Lake La Cruz, Castile-La Mancha, Spain - LaCruzMarch2015_18m | ecosystem: Environmental > Aquatic > Freshwater > Lake | place: Spain...
CGCATGTGGAAGAACTATTACAACAAGAAAAAGTCAACTGTAAACCAATATCAGGATTTAAATTAACTTTGTATATGAATAACAGGATTAACAATAAAAACTGTAAACTTTTTTCAGGACGAGTCATACAATTAATACGAAAATAGATTCACTAAAAGAAATTATTGGAAAGAACATAACTAGTTTCAAACAGATACCTGAAAACAAACATTTCGAAATCAGAAAAGATATAATACTAATATACAAGACAGCAGATAAGTTGATTTCAAATATAAGTGAAGGTGATCGTAACATTATTCCTTCCGGGGAAATATCGACTGTGAAGAAAAACCTTTCTTCACTGAAAACAAATACGGAATATGCACCCTGGTGGGTAATCCTGATGATCTCCATGTCGCTTGGTATAGGCACAATGGTAGGATGGAAACGAATAGTAATAACGATTGGAGAAAAAATAGGTAAAACAAAACTTACTTATGCCCAGGGCGCAACCAGCCAGCTCATTGCTGCAAGCACAATCAGCGTTTCATCGCTGATGGGGCTTCCTGTAAGTACAACACATGTGCTTAGTTCGGGTGTTGCCGGCAGCATGGTTGCCGAAGATGGAATAAAGAATCTGCAGGGCAAGACCATGAAGAATATCGGTTTGGCCTGGGTTGTTACATTGCCTGTTACTACACTACTTTCCGGCATACTATTCCTATTGCTTAGGTGGATATTGGGATGATTAATTCCAGTATTAATTAAATGTTAATTCTGTCCTTCTTTATTTAACAATTTCTTAATCTTCTGAATCCTTCATGAGAGTTCGGTAAGTGGTATTTTTGCTGAAGTCTTTAATTACATTATATGTTTGGATTAGATATCGGTTTGACAATTCTTCTTATTGTTTGCCTGCTTGCAGTATGCACATTTGAATTTATCAATGGTTTTCATGACACTGCCAACGCTGTTGCTACAGTTATTTACACTCACTCGCTGAAACCCAGAATAGCTGTTATCTGGTCAGGGTTTTGGAATTTTTTAGGTGTGTACACAGGTGGTATTGCAGTGGCAATGGGTATTGTAAATCTTTTACCTACTGAAGCTTTGGTAGATCAGAATGTGTATCATGGCATTGCTATGATATTAGCGCTTTTATTAACTGCTGTAATATGGAATCTGGGCACATGGTACTATGGAATACCTTGTTCCAGTTCTCATACACTTATCGGTTCAATTTTCGGGGTAGGGATCGCATATATGCTTCTGCCGGATGCTCATAGTGTTGCTCTTAATTGGAAAAAGGTTGAAGACGTTGGCCTTTCTCTTTTGATTTCACCAATATTTGGTTTCGGCATTGCAATGGCTTTGATGGTACTTTTAAAAGCATTGCTTAAAAAAAAGAACAAAATATTTCACCCTCCTTCAAGTTCAAAAGCGCCGCCATTTTGGATTAGGTCGATACTTGTTCTTACTTGTACGAGTGTTAGTTTTTCGCATGGTTCTAACGACGGACAAAAAGGTGTTGGATTGGTTATGATCATTCTCATAGGGATTTTACCTGCCTATTTTGCATTAGATGCATCGAAAAATCCGGAAAAACTATATGTAAATGCCACGCAGGTTAGAGTTTTAGTTAATAAATTTGACACCTTAAAATTTACAGACCTGGATATGGCTGAATACAAGACTATCCGGAAGAAAGCGGATACTCTTATCAAATATACTGCAAATATTAAAACATTTGAATCCGTTCCTCAAAACAAGCGCTTTGAACTTCGTAAAGGTATCATTGTTATTGGGAAAAGCGCTGATAAACTTTTCGCATCGCCAACGGCTAAAGATGGTATAAAATTAAGTAAGAGTGAAATTTCAAAGTTTAAATCCTTTATAAATGATAATAAAAGTTATACAGAATATGCTCCATGGTGGGTCATCCTGATGATATCCGTATCGCTTGGGTTAGGTACGATGATAGGATGGAAACGTATTGTTATTACCATAGGTGAAAGGATTGGCAAAACACATCTTACTTATGCACAAGGTGCAACTGCTGAAATTATTGCTGCCAGCACCATCGCTGCATCCACTTCTCTGGGATTGCCTGTTAGCACGACTCATGTATTGTCATCCGGTGTTGCAGGAACAATGGTAGCCGATAATGGTTTTAAAAACCTGCAAATGAAAACCGTTAAGAATATTGCTATTGCATGGCTTATCACGCTTCCGGTTACAGTTGTTTTTTCCGGTTCATTGTTTCTATTGCTAAGGTGGATAATAGCATAATGTAATTTCTTTACCCCTTTCCCATAAAAAAATTGTTTTCATAAAAGAAAACAATAATTTTGCTCTTCAAAATCAGGTCGGATCAAATTTCCCGATTACCTGATATTTGAGGAATTTGCTTTTAATATGGAAAGGAACGATACGGCAACGGAAGAAAGAACATCGGCGCTTAAGTGGGTATGGAATAAAAAAAATGCATTTCTCCGGTTTCTGAAAAGTCTTGTCTTTTGCTTTATCCCTTACTTGCAAAGAAATATATGGCATGCAAAAATGCTAAGGAAATTTGTTAAGTACTCATTTTATTTCATACTTGGAATATTCATTTATTTTCTGGCTTTAAGTATCAACTTTTTCTGGTTGTTTGGTTCATCGCCGAACATAGAAGCCGACAAAAACCCTGAAATGTCCGTAGGTTCGGAATTGTATACGTCCGATGGGGTGCTTATAGGAAAGTATTACAAAGAAAACAGAGTACCTGTGGAATATGGAGAAATATCCCGAAACATTGTGAATGCGCTTATAGCTACTGAAGATACCCGTTTTTTTGAGCACAGTGGAATCGATATAAAAGCTACATTTTCTGTTTTCTGGTACATGATGAAGGGAGATCAGCGTGGCGGCAGTACTATTACGCAACAGCTTGCAAAGAACTTGTTTAAAACAAGGAAAACGTCAAGGGGGCTTCTTGGCTATATTCCTTATGTGAGGACTGTGGTGTCAAAAACAAAAGAATGGATCACCGCAATGAAACTCGAAAACAATTACAGCAAAGAAGATATTCTTACCATGTATCTTAATACAGTTGATTTCGGCAGCAATACTTATGGAATTAAAGTAGCGTGCCGCACTTATTTTAGTAAATTGCCCAGCCAGGTTAATATCCAGGAAGCGGCTATACTTATTGGCATTTTGAAAGCGCCTACTACGTTCAGTCCTATTTCTCATCCAAAGAAATGTCTCGAAAGAAGAAATATTGTTCTGATGCAAATGATGAAGAATAGTTATATCGATCAGCATCGGTATGATTCTATCAGTAAATTACCCATACAACTTAATTATAATGTGGAAGACCCGACAGAAACTGAACTTGGCTCTTATGTGAGAACGGCTGTTGCCGACTATCTGAAAGACTGGTGCAAGGAATCGGGTTATGATATTTATACAAGCGGATTGAAGATATATACTTCCATTGATTCCAGATTACAGAAATATGCAGAACAAGCCTTAGCAGAGAATATGAAAAGATTGCAAAGCAGATTTAACAACCACTGGGGAAAGAAAAATCCATGGATAGATGCGAAAGATAAAGAGATCCCTGATTTCATTGAAGATTATGTTAAAACAACCCAAATTTATAACAGACTGAAAAAACGATTTAAGAACAATGAAGATTCTGTCAATTATGTTCTGAACACAGCTCGTAAAATGAAACTCTTTTCGTGGAAGAAAGGTGAAATCGATGCCATGCTTAGCCCGATGGATTCTATCAGATATATGAAAAAATTCCTGAATGCCGGTTTTATTGTGATGGATCCTTATACCGGTCAGGTGAAAGTATGGGTAGGCGGAATTAATTACCGGTTCTTTAAATACGACCACGTGAACCAGGCAAAACGTCAGCCCGGCTCAGCATTTAAACCATTTGTTTATTGTGCTGCTATTGATAAAGGATGGACGCCCTGCGATAAGATCGTTGATAAGCGGATAACAATTAAATACGTTGAAGATGGTGTTAACAAAACCTGGTCTCCTCATAATGCCAGCTGGAAATATACAGGCAAAAATATGACTCTGCGCAATGCAATGGCACGTTCAATTAATTCTGTAACCGTTCAGCTTTCAGAAAAAATAGGTTACCAGACTGTTGCTGATTACGCCAACAAATTAGGTATTTCAAGCAAATTGAAACCGGTGCCTTCAATTGGGCTTGGTTCCAATGATGTATCATTGCTGGAAATGGTGGCTGCATATTCCACTTTTCTTAACCATGGGATTTATACAAATCCTATGTTGGTAGTAAAGATCACCGACAGGAATGGTAATCTGATAAAAGAATTCAAGCCGGAACAAAAACGTGTATTAAGCGAAGAAACAGCCAACCTGATGGTTTATATGCTTAAAGGTGGATTGGAAGAGTCGGGTGGTACGTCGCAGGCATTGTGGGATTATGCAGAAATATTCGGAGCCAATGAAATAGGAGGGAAGACAGGCACTTCATCAAATTATTCTGATGGCTGGTTTATTGGCGTTACCAAAGATATTGTTGCAGGTTCGTGGGTAGGAGGGGAAGACCGCTGCATCCATTTCCGGAAGGAAGAAAAAATGGAAGGCTGCCACACTGCATTGCCTATCTTCGGTATATTTATGACAAAAGTTTATAAAGATCCTAAAACCAAAATTACAAAAGGACGATTTCCGAAACCCATCATCGATATCGGGAAAAAATATTATTGCCCTACTCCCTGGGAAAAGAAAGATACAACCGAAGAAGAAAATACGGAAGAAACTATTCCTTCTGATAATTCCGTCAATAAATAGATTCAAAGCAATACAGATTCGAATCATAAAGATTTAACAAAAAATTAATACGAATATTGTATTCTCATATTATTAATAATGTATTTTTATACTATAAAATTACTGCTATGAAAAACATATTAATACCTACAGATTTAACTGACTGCACCAGAGATACGTTAAAATATGCAATTAATTTTTCCGTAAAAAGTAATTCAAAATTATTTTTTTACCATATATCTGAAAGTCTGAAAACAGAAGATACCGGTTATATGAAAGATTTTATTCAACGTATTTTTTCTGAAATCAATGTCAATTTAAATCAGATACAAACTGAATATATTGCGGAAAAGGGCGATTTATCTAATGAAAATATTAAAAAAATAATCAAAAAACATTCTATAGATTTAGTTATAATATGTTCGCACCACGATGGATTTCGTACGACTTTTTTCGGAAGCCTTGTTTCGGATATGATCAATGAAGTGAGTTGTCCTGTTTTATCAATACCGCATAATTATAATTCTTTTAAAATGGATCATATTGGTTTTGCCTCTGAGTTGTTCGATTTGAAGAAACGTATAAAAGCGATCATTCCATTTGCTAAATTGTTCGAAGCGACTATTGAGATTTTTCATGTTTACCCTGTTTATCCGCAAGAGGTAGATATTGAAAAATATAATGCTAAAAAAGTATTAGATAATATAAAATTGGAAAACAATTATGATAAAATAAATTTTCATTTTATTAAAACCAATTTCGATAATGAACCTGTTAAGGGAATCCTGAAATATATAAATACAAATAAACCAGATCTTCTGGTTATGTCGCATAAACCAAGAGGTTTGTTTGATAAATTAGCGCTTGATAGCGGAACAACTGCTGTGGTGGTAAAAACAAGCCCTGTCCCCATATTGGCATTTAATAAAAAATCAACTTCAAGAATGATGTAGATAAATATTAAAAGTCAACCTTTGAATTTTTTCTATTATATACTAAGAGTTACTTTTATTTTTTGAATCTGATATTTTCTTTGTCCTATGCTTTAAAACTTTTGCTTCAATAAAAAAAATTATTTCTTCGGCAATGTTTTTTGTCTGATCTCCTACACGTTCAAGTTTTCTAACAATAGACAGGATATTCAAGCTGTGTTCAATGTCTTCTGGTTTCATTTTAATATATTCACTAATAGTTGCATTTGTTCTTCTGTTTATGTTGTCGAGTTTTTCGTCCCTGTTGAAAATGGTTAGTGCAAGCTGATTATTTTCTTTATCGAAAGCCTGAAAAGTATCGCACAGCATTGCATTGCATTCTTCGAACATTTCGATGACTCCGGTTTTTACAAAAAGTTCTTTATCAAACGGTGAGTCCATGTCTTTAATAATTAGTGCAATTCCCTGTGCATAATCGCCTATTCTTTCCAGGTTGTAATTGATTTTAAGAACAGCAAGCACAAAGCGAAGATCAATGGCTACCGGGTTATATAAAGCAAGAATATTTTCGCAATCCCTGTCGATCATCAGTTCATAAACATTGACACGCTTTTCGTTAATGTCCACTTCTGTGGCAAGATTTTTATCAAAGTTAATCAATCCGTTTTTAGCTTTGTTCATCTGGCTTACAACAAGCATCCACATTTCAGTGAGTTCTGATCTGAGCGACTGTACTTCTGTATCTAAGTGTGTCATTTTATTTAAGATTTATAATTTTAGAGTTAGCTATTTCTACTGTTGATGACTTGAAATTTAATTATAATAATACATCAACCAAATCTTCCAGTAATATAATTTTGTGTTCGTTCGTGTTTTGGATTTGTGAAAATTTCTTTTGTGGAACCATATTCTATCAGTTCGCCAATATAGAAAAATGCAGTATTATCGCTTATTCTTGCAGCCTGTTGGATGTTATGGGTGACAATAACAATGGTATAATTTTTTTTAAGGCTGAACATAAGTTCTTCGATTTTAGCTGAAGATATAGGGTCTAGGGCGGATGTAGGTTCATCCATGAGAACAACAGAAGGTTCAATTACAAGCGCCCTTGCAATACACAAACGTTGCTGCTGTCCGCCGGATAAATCCATTGCCGATTTTTTTAATGAATCTTTTACTTCATCAAACAAAGCAGACTGGTAAAGGGCTTTCTCAACTTGATTATTAATAAACTTTTTATCTCTGATTCCATTTACTCTCAATCCATACGCAACATTTTCAAAAATGGACATTGGGAAGGGGTTTGGCTTTTGAAAAACCATCCCTACTTTTTTACGAAGTTCATCAACACGAACTCCTTTTGCGTAAGCGTCTTCTCCTTCAATCAGCACCTGACCTGTAATTTTACATCCTTCAATGAGGTCATTCATTCTATTAAGAGTTCTTAAATAAGTTGATTTTCCGCAACCTGAAGGTCCCATCAATGCCGTAATAGAATTTTTATTCATGCTCATGGTAACATTTTTTAAAGCATGAACCTCTTTATAATATATATTTAAATCAATAGTTTCGATTACTTTCATTTTACTTTAAATTTTTTCCCGAAATAATTTCTTAAAACATTTGCAAGAATATTTATGATAAGAACAATGGCAATAAGTACTAAAGCCGTTCCATAGGCAATTGGTCTTGCTGTTTCAATATCAGTTCCGCTTGTTGCTAAAACATATAAATGATATGGCAGCGCCATCACCTGATCAAATATGCCTGATGGAAGTTTTGGTAAAAAGTATGCAGCGACAGTAAATAATATTGGAGCGGTTTCACCTGAAACTCTGCCAATGGAAAGTATCATGCCTGTAAGAACATTTGGGAATGCGATTGGAAAAACAACACGTCTTGTTGTTTGCCATTTTGTAGCGCCTAATGCAAGACTTGCATGCCTAAAAGTATTGTCAACTGCGGCAAGCGATTCTTCTGTTGTGCGAATAACTACCGGAAGAACAAGAAGCCCTAATGTCAGCGAACCGGCAATAATTGAATCACCGAAATGAAGTTGATTAACAAATAATGCCATTCCAAACAATCCAAAAACAATAGAAGGAATGCCTGCTAGGTTGTTCGTCATTATCCTGATAAAATTTTTCAGGGGTTTGTATGTCGCATATTCATTATTGTAAATTCCTGCCAGCACACCAACAGGAAAAGCGAAAATCATACTGCCGGCTACCAGACATAAAGTGCCAATGATGGCAGGGTAAATCCCTCCGTTAGTCATGCCTTCTGTGGGAGCTTCTGTAATGAAATCCCAGCTAATAACTCCAATTCCTTTAATAAAAATAAAAGCAAGGATAACAAATAAAGCTGCGACAACCGAAAAGCTGAGCAATCTGAACACCCAGAATATGATGTTTTGCTTCAGTCTTTTTTTCTTTCCGGAATTATTAAGTGTAATCATAAAAAATGTTTTACCGATATGAATGTTTTTGTTTTGAAGAAATCCATTCTACAAGCAGATTTGTAATCAGTGTAATAATAAAAAGAATGCAACCTAATGCAAACAGCGCTTTGTAATGCAACCCTCCCTGCGGCGCTTCTCCAAGCTCCGCGGCAATGGTTGCTGTGATAGTACGTATAGGCTGTAAAAATGAATGTGGCATTATTGCTGCATTTCCTGTAACCATTAGCACTGCCATAGTTTCACCGAAAACCCTGCCAACACCAAGTATAACTGCTGCTGTTATACCAAGTATCGAATGAGGTACTACTACACGAAATATAGTTTGTAATTTTGTAGCACCCAACGCAAGGCTTGCTTCACGCATAGCATTAGGTGTTGTTCTTAATGCATCTTCAGAAATTGTTATGATAGTTGGGAGCACCATTATTGCAAGGATAATGCTTCCCGAAAGCGCTGTTTCTCCCACAGGAAGGTTGAATGTCTGTTGAACCAATGGCACTATGATTACTAATCCGAAAAATCCATAAACAACGGAAGGTATCCCTGCAAGTAATTCAATAACCGGCTTTAATATGTTTCGAACTTTTTGATTGGCAACTTCCGACATATATATTGCTGTTGATAATCCCAATGGAAGCGCCAGCAATATCGCACCCAAGCACACCCACAATGTTCCCATTATCATAGGCAGGATACCCAATTGTGCTATAGGTTCGGCAGTTGGAAACCATTGTTTTCCACTAATAAATTCACCTAATGAAACATTGTTAATCTTTATTCTTTTTCCTGAGAAATCTAAAGACAGGTACTTAGTAGGGATATAGGCTATTAAAGCTGAATCTTTTGTTATGAGTTCATTGATTTTTTTCGGAAGATTTTCAAAGTTTTCACCAATCTCTTCATCGGTAAAATAATCGCTGATACTGTTTATAGTAAAGGTTTTGATTTCTTTATCAAATCCTCCGACTTCCTTCCAGTTGGTTATTTTTTTATCAAAAATATCTTTTATCTGCGCGGGACTGATAATCTCAACAACATTGTTCTTATTAACCGCAAGGATAAAATCTTTCTCTATAGGCTGATCTCCAAATAATGAAAAGCCTTCTTTAAAAAGAAAAATGATAATCAGCAGCACTGTTAAACTTGTTATAGTGCTGCTGAAAGTTAGCGTACCTTCTATTAACTTCTCAAAAAGCCGCTTAATTAAACTTCGTCTTCCTTTCATAAAGAAGGTATAAATGAATTTTCAGCTAATTTGCAGATAAGGGTACATAACCTACCCCGGTAACAATTTTTTGTCCTTCTGTTCCAACAACCCAATCCATAGCGGGTTTTAGCATGTTCTCAAGTTTTGTCAAATAATAAAAATACAAAGGACGAACTATCGGATAAGTTTTACCTATTGCTGCTTTCAATGATGGCGCAACGTATGTTAAACCTTTATCATAAGAAACTGATACAGCAGAAATTTTTGAATTCACGTAAGCCATGCCGACATATCCAATTGCACCTTTTGTCTGGCTTACAGACTGAATGATAGAACCCGTTGCAGGCATCATTAAGCAAGAAGATGCATAATTTTTTCCTTTGAGAACATGTTCTTTAAAGAATTCAAAAGTACCTGAACTTGATTCACGTGAGTAACATACAATAGTCATGTCGTCGCCTCCAACGGTTTTCCAATTTGTTATTTTTCCGGTGAAAATCCCTTCAATCTGCTCTCTGGTAAGTTTCTTGACTTTATTTTCAGGATTAACAATCACTGAAAGCGCATCATAAGCAACAATTTTTTCCGTATAAGCTTTGCCTGCTTCCTGAAGTTTTAATTTTTCATCCATTTTAATCTTTCTGGAAGCGGTAGCAATATCAGTTGTACCATCAATCAGCGCTGCAATGCCTACCCCGCTTCCACCACCGGTTACGGAAATACTTGTTCCCGGGTTAAGTTTCATGTAAGCTTCTGCCCATTTCTGTGCAAGAGGAAGAAGAGTGTCACTACCTTTAATTTTGATAGCAATCATTGAAGGAAGTGTAAATGACATAGTGGCTATAGCTACTATGGCAATAATAATTTTCTTTTTCATTTTGTGTATGTTTTAGTGTTTATAATTAAAATTTATATTGAATCCTTAATGTGAAGACATTATCCAGCACGTCTTTCTTGAAATTTGTAATTTTTGTATTTTCATTTTTTACCATATCATAATATGCCATTATTTTCACGTTTTCATCCCAATGGTATATCCAGCCAATACCAATAGTAGTGTATTTAATATCAGCAGAGCCTAGTTTGCCATTAGCAGAAGTAACCCCTGTTGCATCAATATCAGCGCCTGCTATGTCAGTATTTGGATCGTACCAATCATATTTTAAAACGAGCTGGTGTTTTGTTGTCCCGATATTTTGTACAAAATAAATGTAAGCGTCATTGAATTTTCGGGAGTACATATCAGCATTAGGTGTCGTAGTTGTAGCTGTTCCTGTAACAGGAAGTGTTACAGTTATTGTTGTATCACCTGAATTTGCCGGAATATTAACATTTCCTGTTGCTGTTCCGTTTATTGTTGTTGAAGCGCTTCCTGTTGGCTGGGTAGATGGAGAAGCAGTAGAACTGCTGGTTCCCGGCTGAATTCCCATAATGAATTCCCCTCTTAATGTAGTAATCCCCAATGGTGTTTCAAAGCTTAATTGCGCATCAACACCTTTATAATCACGGGTTGCAAGAACTCCTGTTTTTAAGTTCGTATGTTTTGTAAACGCATAAACTCCGTTTGAAAGCTTTTCAATACCTTCATAATATGTTTTTGTACCTTGATTCCAACCACCTTTATAATAAGAAACACCCATACCATATTTTATTTTTTCACTTTTCGTTGATTTTGAAATGCCTAATCTGCCAATGATATCCTTTTGTTTGTCAAAGTCACTGGCAATACCGGTACCATTAAACATTCCAAGTTCAAGAGTGATAAAATTATATTTTGAAGTTTTTGGCGGATTAAATACAATAGAAGCTCCGCCGTCTCTTTCGCCAGGGAAAAGAATCTGACACATTCTGCCGCGTTCCGGTGATTCTCTTAAACTGGAAGAAAAAGGAATTTCGTACCCGAACGGACGGTTGAAAACCCCTACTTTAAGGCTGATTGCCTTTAGAAGAGGTTCTGTAAATTGTAAATAAACATCTTTTGTTGATAGTCCTTTTTCAGAAATATCGAATTGTGTGACAAACTGGGTAAGTGTATTAATATAGGCAATTTTTACTCTTCCTCTTCTTACTGCAAACCGTTTATCGCTGCCAGTTGGGAAATCACCGCCAGCATAGGATTTTGTTCCAGCAGAGTCCGCAACTTGAAACTGTCCTTGAATGTAGCCTGATATTTTTATTTTTTTTAATAAACTTACATCATTTTTCACCATGTTAAATTCATTCGAAAGGCTGTCTTCTTTTGACAAATCCTGTGCGAAAATTAAACTTGTATTTGCGCATAAAAACAATACAAGCAATGTTTTCGCTAATTTTTTTCTTGTGTTCATTTTTTTCATAAGTTTTTTGTTTTAGTTTTATGATGCAAAGAAACATGACTAGTGTTAATACTATGTTAAACACCGGTTATGTTTTAATGAAGAATATGTGAAGAAAGTGTTAAGTGGTTGGAAAGACAAACACAAATAAATCAGTTAACGTTTATTCAATTGATAAGGGTGCTTTTTGTGATGCATGCCTATATATGGTCATTCACAATTTGCTTATAACTTTCTTTGTCGTCAGTCTGAGAAATTCAAAAAAGAAAAAATATCAGCCTTCAAATTTATATCCTACGCCAAATATCGTTTTTATACAATCTTCGCCTATTTTTTCACGAATTTTGCGGACATGAACATCAATGGTCCTATCGCCAACAAGGATATCACTGCCCCATATTTGTGCAAGTATTTCTTCGCGGCTGAAAACTTTCGATGGTCTGGATGCAAGCAACAAAAGCAAAAGAAACTCCTTTTTGGGAAGGATAATTTTCTTCTCATCCCTGAACACCAGAAATTTTTCCTTATCAATGATCAGGTTTTCTGTCCGTATAATCCCATTTTCGCAATCTTGTTCCTGTGTGGAAATAAAAGATGCCCTTTTTAACATGGCATTAATTCTGCTAATGAAAACTTTGGGTTTGATAGGTTTCGTTATATAATCATCAGCGCCTGCATCAAATCCGGCTATCTGTGAATAATCTTCCCCTCTTGCTGTCAGAAATGCAATCATTGAATTATGTAATGAAGGGATACTTCTGATTTTACTACACGTTTCTATACCATCCATACCCGGCATCATAACATCGAGGATTATCAGGTTTGGTTTTTTTTCGGATGCTATGCGTATCGCTTCTTCGCCGTTGGATGCAGTATAAACTTCAAAATTCTCTTTGCTGAGGTTATAACTCAGAAATTCGAGTACATCCGGCTCGTCGTCCACTAGCAGGATTATATTTTTTTGGGGGGCCATAATGGAAATTTATTTTATGATACAAAGGAACAACTCTTATGTTAAGTTAATATTAAAACCGCCTTAAGTTTATGTAAAGTTTGTGTAAAAAAATTGTCAGGTGGAAGCGTATTTACTCCCGAATTTTCGGGATAATCGTTCTTATTCTATTATATCTTTTAGAATGAACATTGGTATAAGAAGAGAATGTTTTTTTTTGAATTGGATATTATCTTTCCCCAAATATGGCAGTACCAATTCTTACCATAGTACTTCCTTCTTCAATACCTATATGGTAATCGCCTGACATGCCCATAGAGATTTCTTCGAAATAAGATTGATTGTGAAAATATTTTTCTTTTAGCTGATCGAAATAGGTCTTCAGATTCCGGAATTCTTTTCTGACAAGATCCATATCTTCTGTAAAGCTTGCCATGCCCATTACTCCGCATATCCTGATATTATGCATTACTTTAATGTCGGGAGAATCGAGGATTGTAAAAGCCTCACTTATGTCAAGTCCGAATTTGCTTTCTTCGCCGGCAATATACATTTCAAACAGACAATTGACAATGCGGTTATTTTTGGCAGCCTCCTTATCAATCTCTTTTAACAATTTCAGGCTGTCAACGCTGTGAATCATGGAAACGAAGGGAGCAATGTATTTTACTTTGTTTGTTTGTAAGTGTCCGATAAAGTGCCATTCGATATCGGCTGGAAGTTGTGGGAATTTTTCGATCAGTTCCTGAACACGGTTCTCTCCGAAAACTCTATGTCCGGCATCATATAATTCTATGATATGCTGTATAGGCTTTGTTTTGCTCACGGCAATCAGCTTTACATGAACCGGAATCTGATTCTTAAGTTTTAAAAGGTTTTCCTGAATACTCATTTTTTTATTTTCTATTACATTTACTTTTTGACAAGTTTCATCTTATATTCTAATTGGGTATTAGTTGATATTCTTTACTAATCCCAACGAAGTACGAAAGAGATACGAACTTACGAACTGCGAAATTCGTATTTCGTAGATTCGTAATAAGTTCGTATTTCGGTGGGTTAATAAAATGCAAATTATGACTGTTCAGAGTATCCATTTTACATAACACCGGTTAATGAGCATTAATTTTGTAAACAAGTATCGAATTATATTTTCCTTTCAATTCTCCAAGATATTTGCTGATATCCGGATTTTCAGCGTATGCTTTGTCAGTCAGCAAAACATAATCAGCGCCGCTTTTCACACATTCTTCAAATCTCTTCAAAGCCTCTTTTGCCGTATCCTGTATTGTCCAGCCGGGTCTGTTCAGAAAATATAAACTGCCATTAGGCGTATAATCTGTTACCACAATAAATTTTGCATCGGCTGAAATTCCTGATGAATCAAGATACTTCCTTGTATCCTTTAATACTATACCGATTTTTGCAAATTTATCGCCATTGTTATCATTATACCTTCTTTGCAGGTTCAATTTGCCATAATTAAGGCTTAATACAGCCAATAAAAGAAATGCTGCTTTTATGAATATGCTGTTAAAAACTTTCGGGAACTTATTTTTAAAGGTAAGGAATGCATTTACTATCAGGAAAATTATTGCAGGAATAAGCGCAATAAAGTAATAATCGTGATCCCTGAACTGAATGTAAAAAAGGACGAAGTAACAGAGGCTTCCTGCAAAAAGAATATAAGCCACTAAAGCAAGCAATCGGCTTGATTTCCTGATAAATATCAAACCAAAGATTACAAGGATATAAAATGCATGAAATGTTGATTGAAAATAGTATTTGGTGTACCAGTATCTAATGATGTAGTCCCAGATTACTGCTATTTCCTGTTTTGATAATTTCCATATCGGGCATATTCCTGTTAGAAAATAATAATCATTATTCACCGAATTATATTTTCTTACAAACATGTTCCATGAAAAAACCAGCAGAATGCAGATCGAAAATGAAATCGCTGCAGGGGTTTTGCTTTTGAAAATGTTTTTTTCTGTTATTTTAAACTTAAATGTTTCGAGCAGGAAAAGGGAGAATATGGTTAAAGGATTAATGAGATATGTTACTTTTATAAGGCTGGCTAATGTAAAAAAAGAAAGACTCACATATAAGTCCCTATTCTTTTCCGACCTGATAAATTTGAAAAAGGACCACCAGCCGATCAGTGTAAATCCCAGCGCTGCCGGGTCAGGGAGGAAATTGTTGGTGTAATAGATCAGGACACTGGATGAGAAAAAAATAAAAGTAAGACATACTGCATAAAAATAATCTTTTAGAATTTCGAGAATAATTTTATATAAAAAGAAAAATCCCGTAAATACAATCAAAACATTTACCAATCTGAGAAGAAATTCTTTCTCTCCGAAAATATGATACAATAAAGCTGTAAAATAATAAATAAGCGGAAATTCACAGGTTGCCTTGCCATCTATGCTATTCAAACTGAATACACGCGGTTCGAAAAAGTTCATGCCATGCCTGTAATAATTTGCCACAAACGAAAGGCTGTCGGTTTGTCTGGTAAAATGAATTCCCTGCGGACGATAAAACAATATCTTGTGGTATTCCAGAAAAAAAGCCACAACAATGAATAATAACCAAACAAATGAGACCTGAAAAAACAGCTTGTTTTGAGATATAATTGACTTGATTTTCATAGATGATTAAGAGTGCACAAGATATATTTAATACATAAGACGTTCACAAATGATCAAAAATACATATATATTTTTATTTGTCAGATATTTTGGGCTTGATTCCTATTTAGTATATTTGCTTAAATTTTATATTCATGAACATCCGGCAATCAATTGAAAGTTCAATTGCTCTTAAAAATAAAATATTGAATAATGCTGCTTTGCTTGATACCATTGAGAAAGCAGCTGATAAGATGATTTCTTCCATTAAAGGCGGCGGTAAAGTTTTATTCTGCGGCAATGGTGGCAGCGCTGCCGATGCACAGCATCTTGCGGCTGAATTATCCGGCAAGTTTTATTATGACCGCGATCCCTTGCCTGCAGAAGCGCTGCATGTAAACACGTCCTATCTTACTGCTGTTGCCAATGATTACGGGTACGATGAAGTCTTTTCCAGGATGATAAAAGGCAGTGGTAAAAAAGGGGATGTGCTGGTAGGGCTTTCTACTTCCGGTAATTCAAAAAATGTGATCAAAGCTCTTGAAATGGCTGCTGCTATGGGTATGATAACTATTGGTTTTACCGGAAATACTGGCGGAAAAATGAAGGATCTTTGTTGTTACCTTATAAATGTACCTTCTGACGATATACCGCGTATCCAGGAAGCTCACATACTGATCGGCCATATTATTTGTGAAATTGTTGAATCAAAAATTTATCCCAGGTGATAAAAGAAGCAATATTGCTTGCAGGCGGCTTGGGAACAAGGTTGCAAAAAACAGTTCCCGATTTACCTAAACCTATGGCTCCTGTTAACGACAGGCCATTTATTGAATACCTGCTTGATTTTTTGATTTCAAACCATATAAGAAAATTTATTTTTTCGGTTGGATATAAACACGAAACTTTTGTCAATTATTTTACTGATGATTATAGGGATTGCCGGATATTATTTTCAGTAGAGCAGGAACCTTTGGGAACTGGTGGCGGCATAAGGAAAGCGTTGGAGTTCGTTGAATCTTCCGAAGTACTTGTGATGAATGCCGATACATTTTTCCGGTTAGATGTTTCAGCAATGTACAATTCGCATAAAAAAACAAATGCCGATCTTACCATCGCCCTCAGGCAGATGGATGATGTTAGCAGATATGGTTGTGTTGAGATTGATAAAGATATGCATGTAACGGGTTTTGCTGAAAAAAAATCAATTACTGGTAAAGGTTTTATAAATGGAGGTGTATATATTTTAAAACGTACATTCTTTGAAAAACTGCCGTTGCCTGAAAAATTCTCGCTTGAAAAAGATTGCTTGGAAAAATATTTTAACATCTTGAAAATTGGAGGATTTCCTTCAAGTGGTTATTTCCTCGATATAGGAATTCCTGAAGATTATGAAAAAGCACAGCATGACCTTAAAGGATTATAAGATTGATAAAAGCTGGACACTTTTCCTTGACAGGGATGGCGTAATCAATAAACAGATTGTTGATGATTATGTTCTTACCTGGAGGCAATTTGAGTTTATACCCGGCGTTAAGGGAGCGATAAAGATATTGTCATCGGTTTTTGGAAAGATCATTATTGTTACAAATCAGCAGGGAATAGGCAGGGGATTGATGACGGAGAAAGATCTTTCTGAAATTCATTATAACATGATCGCTGAAATTGAAAAGCATGGAGGCCGCATAGATGCTGTATATTATGCACCATATACACCGGAAAACAATTATATGGATCGTAAGCCCAATGTGGGAATGGCATTGAAAGCTAAAAAGGATTTTCCTGAAATTAATTTCAAAAAATCAGTAATGGCAGGCGATTCCATAAGCGATATGGAGTTTGGCCATAGATTAGGGATGATTAACGTTCTAATTAATAAAGATAAAGCAATTCTGAAAAAAATCCCTGAACTTATTAATTTTGCAGCTACTGACCTGAACGATTTTTCATTACAAATCAAAAATTTGATACTTCTGTTATGAAACGGCTCATTTTCATATATATCATTTCGATCATTGTTCCCTTTGCTGCTATTTGCCAGTCGGTGATAAACAATGATACAATTAATAAGGTAGATGCCAAAGGTAAAAAACAGGGTTATTGGAAAAAATATGTGAATGATACCCTTAAATATGAAGGCGTTTTTAAAGATGATAAACCTTTAGGCGAATTTAAATATTACTATGGCAATGGCAAACTTAAAGCTACATCAGTTTATTCTAATTCAGGAATATCATGCTTCACCATAATGTATAATTTAAATGGTAAAAAAGAAGCGGAAGGTTTTTATACTAATACAAAGAAAGATAGCGTATGGAAATATTATGGTGAGAACGACACACTTATTGCTGAAGAACATTACAAAGCCACGAAAAAACACGGAGTCTGGAAGTCGTATTATAAAAACGGTGTCATTAACGAAGAGATTCCATATATGTATGGATATGGGAATGGAACTTGGAAAAGGTATTTTAGCGATGGGAAAATAAAATCGGAAGGAAAGATTGATAATAGTAGGAGAGAAGGGCTTTACAAATTTTATTATCCCGATGGTAATATTTATATATTAGGAGAGTATAAAAATGATTTTAAAGATGGCCTTTGGATACAATATGATGAAAAGAGTATTTCGATTTTGAAAGAGGAGACATACAAAGACGGAGTTCTCCTGAAATCAGAAGAATTTAATCCACCCAAAAATCCATTAAAATAAATAATTTCTGTGTCGAAAAAAGGCCGTGTTCTTATGGCTATGAGCGGTGGAATCGACAGTTCCATTGCAGCGCTTCTCTTGCATGAACAGGGGTACGAAGTGATTGGCGTTACCTTGAAAACATGGGACTATGTTTCTTCATGTCCTAAAAAAGAATCATATTGTTGCAGCCTTGATTCAATTAACGATGCCAGGCAAATAGCTGAGAAGATGGGCTTTAAACACTATGTGATTGATGTCAGAGAAGAATTTAACAAGCTTATTATTGAAAATTTTATTGATGAATATTTGGCTGGAAGAACGCCAAATCCTTGTGTATTATGTAATACACATATTAAATGGGGCATGTTGCTTGAAAAGGCGGATATACTCGGCTGCGAATTTATCTCTACAGGGCATTATGCAAGAATACGTGAAGAAAACGACAGGTATATTCTTTATAAAGGAGTAGATGAAACCAAAGACCAGTCTTATGTTTTGTGGGGACTTACACAAGATTACCTAAAAAAAACAATCTTCCCCTTAGGAAGCATGCATAAGCAGGAAGTTAGAAAATTAGCTGCTGGTATGGGCTATCATAACCTTACAGAGAAAAGGGAAAGCTATGAGATATGTTTCATTCCTGACAATGATTACCGGTCTTTTCTAAATCGTAAGGTTGACGGGCTATCAGGCAAATACAACGGAGGTAATTTTATTTCCACCGACGGAAAAATTCTTGGCAAACATAAAGGATTTCCTTTTTACACCATTGGTCAGCGCAAAGGATTGAACATTGCTACAGGGATTCCTCAGTATGTTATCAATATTAACCCCGAAAGCAATACAATTGTGCTGGGAACAAAAGATGACCTGACGAAACATAATATGATTGTGGGAAAATATAACCTGGTTAAATATGCTCAATTGCCTGAAAATATTGAGGTTTTAACAAAAATCAGGTATAAAGATAAAGGAACAATGTCAAACCTGATAATGAACAAAGATCAAATTCAGGTAATATTCAACGGTGAGGTCAATGCTATTGCACCCGGCCAATCGGCTGTGTTTTATGAAAGCGACGATGTAGTTGGGGGTGGAATAATTATCCGCTGATGTTTGGCAATAAGTTCCCACAGAAAATATATAATAGATGATAGCAAATAGCAAATATTGATTTGCATACTGGCGGGCAGAAATCAAGACCTATATTTTCTCTTTTCCTGTTTGCTATTATCTATTAACCATGCGCAGCATCAGTTATCCATTGATTTTTTTTATATTTGTAATAATATTATAGCGATGCACGTTTTATTAATCATGAACATGAAAAAGATATTCCTTTTAATAATCATTTTTACTTTGAGTTTTAACTTAAAGGCACAACTGGCGCCTCATAAATATTTGGTAAAGTTTACAGATAAAAATAATTCTCCATATTCCATATCAAATCCATCTTCATTTTTATCAGCAAAAGCTATTACCCGCAGGCTAAACCAGGGAATTACCATAAAATATAACGATTTACCCGTTTCACCCGCATACGTTGATAGTATTATCAATACCGGAGTAACATTGCTTTGTAAATCAAAATGGTTTAATAGTGTTACTATATACACCACCGATTCTCTTGCCCTTGTAAAGATTCAGTCATTTCCCTTTGTGGTCAGTGTAGATAGCGTAGCCAGAATTAATAAAAACTCTCAAAACCTCATTCTTGCTCAAAATAATAAATTAAGTCCAATTGATTTATCCGGTAAATCAACCGAATATCAGAACAATAATTACGCGAATGCTAAAATCAACAGTTATGATTATGGTTTTGCTTTTAACCAGATATCTATGATTAGTGCGGATTATTTGCATAACCATGGATATTGCGGGCAGGGAATGACAATTGCAGTTATTGACGCAGGTTTTTGGAATGTGGATTCGCTTTCAGTTTTTGATAGTCTATGGATCAATAACCAGATTCTTGGTTTCAAAGACTTTGTGGAGCCGGGAGACGATGTTTTCAGGAAAAGCATACATGGGATGATGGTTCTTTCCATCATGGGTGGCAATATTCCAGGACAAATAGTTGGGACAGCTCCTAAAGCCAATTATTGGTTACTACGTTCGGAAGATGCTGTAACAGAAAATATCATCGAAGAATACAATTGGGCTTCGGCTGCTGAATTTGCTGACAGCGTGGGAGCAGATGTTATCAATTCGTCATTGGGCTATACCGTTTTTAATGCACCCTGGATGGATCACACTTATGCCGATATGAACGGACATACGGCACCAGGAAGTATTGTCGCTGCAATTGCTGCAAGCAAAGGCATTATTGTGTGCAACAGTGCCGGAAATTCAGGGGCTAGTCCGTGGCATTATATTGGCTGCCCTGCAGATGCTGATAGTATTTTAACTGTCGGAGCTGTTGATTATCAGGGGATTTATGCCTCTTTCAGCTCTACCGGGCCAACTGCTGATGGACGTGTTAAACCTACAGTAGCAACACAGGGGGAAGGTACTGTTATTGCTTCTACCATAGGAGGAACTACCTCAGGCAATGGGACTTCTTTTTCTTCTCCGGTTTTAGCAGGCGCTGTTGCGTGTTTGTGGCAGGCTTTTCCATCGATGACCTATATGCAGATCATAGAAGCTATTAAAGAGAGCGCCAGCCAATTCAATAATCCTGACAGTCTTTTGGGTTACGGTATCCCTAACTTTGCTGCTGCTGACCTGATTCTTTCCGGCACCCAAATACATAACTTGGATAATGAAAACATTGTTAATGTATTTCCAAACCCTTTCAGCAATATCCTATATATTTTGTTTCACTCTAATGATACCCAGTATGTGGATATTAACATCTTTGATATAACAGGGAAAAAGGTATTTTCTGAAACAAACCTGCACAAAAATATAGGCTATAACTATTTTTCAATAGGAAAAATTTCAAACATAGCAAAAGGTCTTTATATAATCAGGATTTCGTCTAACGGAAATATTTTTTCCATGAAGCTAATGAAAGTAGAATAGGTTGATTATTAATCTTTTAATGTCCTTTCTTGTTATTGAACCTACTATATTTTATTACTATACGCTAATTTGCGTTTCCTCAAATCATTTCGTGTAAAAGCACCTCTTATAACTAGTTATGTCAAAGAAGAGGGTTGGGGTACAATTATAAATATCAAATGCCTGCCTGACGAACAGGGGGCAGGTAATGTTTCTTTTATGATTAAAATATTGATTGTCAATTGCTATCCGCACTTGCAGATTAATTTTTAACATATTTCATCTTACATTTAATATCGATCGACAATAACCCTGCCTTGCCCGTCAGACAGGCATTCTATCATTCAAATTAGCCTTTGACCAATATGAATTAAGAATTGGTATAACATATCACAACTTATGCCTCGACTGCGCCCTACATGACCTAAACCGAAAATGAAAGAAATAGGGAGGGGAGGACAGTAAGCTTCAATAAAAAAGAGGCCAAATTATAAATCATAAAAAATACGTATTAATCATAAACAGAATAGAAAAATCGTAAAGATACAAATGTGAACAGCGATAAAAAAGTTGAACAATGTAACTTTTTAAATAAAAAACATAAAATATTTGTAACATTTTAATTTTTTGTTGAAAACTGTAAATGATCAAATCATTTTATAGCATATCATAATTAAACCCAGCATATTAAGAAATTTATCTAAATCATCTATTTAATATCATTAACTATATAAATATTAATTTATAAAAATTTTATTAAAATCATATAATATATTGATATATAATATTAAACAACTATTATATAAAGAATATATTCAAGAATAATCAATGTAAACGCTGGTGTACAAATGTGAACTTATTAAAGTTACATACGTAAACAGAATAAGTTTTACATTTGTCATGTTTAATTATAAAAATTATGAATGACAGAATCCAATTAATTTTGAAAACCGAAAATATATCGGCATCAAAATTTGCTGATGAAATTGGTGTGCAACGGTCAAGTATATCTCATATACTTTCAGGCCGAAATAATCCAAGTCTGGATTTTATTCAGAAAATACTTAAACGATTTCCAGATATAAGTTCTGATTGGATAATATTTGGAAAGGGAAGTATGTATAAAAATCCTGATCTTTTCAGCAGTTTAGATGAGCAAAAATTTGAAAAGGATAAAGAAAGTACAAAAATATTAAATTCTAGAGAGGATAGGGAAGATAATGAAACCATAGAAACAAACGAATTATTAGAAGGAAATACTCCTTTACCTTCATTAAAACAAAAAGATCAAATTAGAAAGGATACACAACCCATATCTATAAAGAAAGAAGAGAGAAATTCTCATGGTGTTGTCATAAAAGTTGGTGGAAAAAAGGTCGAAAGGATAATAATATTTTACTCTGATAAATCCTGTATCGAATATATACCGGAATAAGCAAAAAATTGAGCTATTATACTTTGAACAGTCATAATTTGAGTTTATTAACCCACCGAAGTACGAACGAATACGAAACTACGAACTGCGAAATTCGTAAGTTCGTACAAAATTCGTACTTCGCTGGAATTAGTAAAAAATCAACTAATACCCGTTTGCAGTATAGCTAAAATCTTTCACATTGAGAGAAGAAAAAATTGCATTCAATTTCGGCATTTTCATCGCTGTCAGAACCATGTACAGCATTCGCTGTAATATTAGTGCCAAAAAGCCTCCTGATAGTTCCTTTCGTAGCTTTTGCCGGATCGGTTGGACCGATTAGTTTCCTGTAGTCTTCAACTGCGTTTTCTTTTTCAAGAATTGCAAGAACTATTGGGCCTGAAGACATAAAAGAAACAAGGGCCTCATAAAAAGGCTGTCCTTTGTGAACTGCATAAAAAGCTTTTGCTTCTTCGAGTCTGAGATGAGTGTACTTCATAGCCATAATACGGAATCCTGCTTCATTTATCTTTGCCAGGATAGAGCCTATATAGCCGTGTTTTACGGCAAATGGCTTGATGATGGTAAAAGTTTTGTTGCCTGCCATAGTTTTGGGGTTACAGTAAATAAGTAGCTAAAATAAACATTATTTATAGTCAAATCATTATTTTTTTAATAAATTTGCACCTCATTTTTTAATCGACTTACTTTCTTTACTTGAATAAGCTTATAATAAATAAAATAGCTGAATTAACTGGCGCTCCAAAGAAAATTGCAATCATTATGCATGTTAACCCCGATGGTGATGCTGTCGGAGCTTCTTTAGCACTATATGGTATTTTAATCAGGGAAAAGCATCAGGTTACTGTGATAACCCCAAATGAATATCCATCTTTCCTCGCATGGATGCCTTATTGCAACAATATTCTTATTCATAAATCTGAACCACAGAAGGCGGAAGATGCCATAATGGATGCTGATTTGATTTTCTGTCTCGATTTTAATGAACTTAACCGGATGGGAAAACTTGCGGAAGCATATAAAAAATCTAATGCCATAAAATTCTTAATAGATCACCATCTAAGTCCGTCTGTATTTACTGATTATACCATATCCGAATCCAAAACATCTTCTACTTCTGAACTAATATTCGACCTGCTTGTTGCTTTAAATAAAAAACACTTGTTAAATAAGGATATTGCCGAGTGCATATATGTTGGAATCGTTACTGACACAGGGTCATTCAGCTATGCCTGCAATTATGAAAAAACATATCTGATTATTTCAGAACTTTTCAGTCATGGAATTGACGGAGAAAATATTCATCGCCTTGTTTATGATACTTATTCTGAAAAAAGGATGCGGTTATTGGGATATTGTCTGAGCGAGAAATTAAAGGTGTTTCAGGAATACCATACGGCATATATTAGTCTGACCAATGACGATTTGAAAAGATTTGATTACAATACTGGCGACTCTGAAGGAATTGTTAACTATGCATTATCTATTAAAGGTATAACAATGGCTGCGCTATTTGTCGAAAGTGGCGATTTTATAAAGGTTTCTTTACGTTCAAAAGGAAATGTTCAGGTAAATGACATTGCGCAGAAATACTATAAAGGTGGAGGGCATTACAATGCTGCAGGGGGCAATAGTTACAAGAGTATTGATGAAACGCTGGACGAATTTGAAAAATGCTTACCTTATATAATGAACGGAATGATAAAATATTGAATAATTTTATGAAATGCAGTTTTTGTATACCGGTATTTATTTTTTTAGTTTGTTTACTCAATGCTTGCGGCGGACAGGAACAAAAGCCTGTAAAAGAATTTAATCCCGATACTTATAAGAAACCTCTCGAAAAAGTAAATAAAATGCTTGTAAAGACAGAGGAAGAAGAAATTAGTAACTTTATAAACCGCTATGGTTGGAAGATGAATGAAACAGGAACAGGGCTTAGATATATGATCTATAAAAAAGGTTCTGGTGAAAAAGCTCAACTGGGAAAAGTTGCCATGATAAATTCGGAAGTAAAATTGATTACCGGTGATGTTTGTTATACATCGAAAGATGAAGGCACAAAAGAATTATTAATAGGAAAAAGCGGCGAGATCAGCGGCATTGAAGAAGGTATTTTACTGATGAAAGTTGGAGATAAAGCAAAATTCATCATTCCTTCTCACCTTGCTTTTGGGTTGCTTGGCGATGAAAAAAAAATACCCAGTAGAGCTACCCTTGTATATGATGTTGAACTTTTAAAAATAAAATAAAAATAAAAATGGAAACTATGAAAAAAAATCAATTGTACATGCTGCTGATATCAGCGGCAATGCTAACATTTAGCTCTTGTTCGGATTATCCCGGATATAAAAAGACCGATACAGGCCTTTATTATAAGTTTTACGTTCAGAATAAAAGTAACCAAAAACCTGAAATGGGTGATGTATTAACCGTTAATATTATGTACAAGGTGCAAGGAAAAGATTCGGTGATATTCAATAGCAAGGACGTGCCGGAACCTTCAAAATTATTGCTTACCAAATCTATTTACGCTGGTGATATAAGTGAAGGTTTTGCTATGATGTCGTTGGGTGATAGCGCATCGTTTATTATCAGCGCTGATTCGTTTTACAGGAAAAATGCTGGCTTTGAAAAAATGCCTCCTTTCGTGAAACCAGGAAGCAAACTTGTTTTTGACGTCAAGGTCAAATCCATTCAGAAAAAAGCCGACTATGAAAAAGAACTAAAATTAAGGCAGGAAAAGATCAATGCTATGATGGAAGAGCGCAAAGCCAAAGAACCAGAAGATATTAAAACTTATATAAAAGATAATAAAATTTATTCAAAACCTACAGTTAGCGGTCTTTATTATATTGAAACAAAAAGAGGAACAGGCGCCAAAGCCGAAAATGGTAAAACAATTACTGTTAGCTATACAGGTAAATTGCTTGATGGCAGCGTGTTTGACTCATCAGAAGGGAAAACCCCCATTGAATTTGTACTTGGCACAAAACAAGTAATACCCGGATGGGAAGAAGGTCTTTTATTAATGCGTGCCGGTGGTAAAGCAAAACTGATTATTCCTTCAGTTCTTGCTTATGGGCAAAATGGCGCGGGGCAAGTGATTATGCCATATACACCACTTGTTTTTGATGTAGGACTGATAGATGTAAAATAATCGCTTTAAAAAAACTACTAAAAAAAATAGTATTATGAACAAAATTATTGCAATACTTTTAGGACTAATGATAACGATGATAACTGCTAATGGACAATTGCCGGAAAAAATAGAAAAAAACAAAACATATACAACTTCATCTGGTCTGCAGATCATGTTCACTGAAATAAATTCGAAGAACAAACAGCCTAAAACAGGTGATATTGTTAAAGTACATTACACCGGTAAACTTATCAACGACAGTATTTTTGACAGTTCGGTAAAAAGGGGTACGCCCATATCCTTTGCTTTGGGGCAGGGAAAGGTGATTAAAGGATGGGATGAAGGCATTGGTTACCTTCACATTGGTGATAAAGCGGTTCTTTCTATCCCTGCTAATCTTGGTTATGGTGAAAGAAAAATTGGCACGATTCCGGCAAATTCAAAACTCATATTTGATGTAGAATTGATTGATGTTACAGAGGGTGTCAAACCATTTGATGCAAAAGGAAAAGATACGGTAACAACTGCATCCGGTTTAAAATATATTATTGTTAAAAAAGGCGGCGGTATTCAGGCTGCGAGCGGGAAGACAATAAAAGTTCATTATACCGGATATTTTACCGATGGAAAAATTTTCGATTCATCTGTTGAACGTGGTGAAGCTTTTAGCTTTGTTTTAGGGCAGGGGCGAGTTATTAAAGGATGGGACGAAGGAGTTGCTTTAATGAAGACTGGTGAAAAAGTCAGAATGATAATTCCTTATCAGCTAGGTTATGGCGAAAACGATTATGGTCCTATTAAAGGCAAATCCACACTAATATTTGATGTGGAATTATTGGAAGTGAAATAATAAAAAAAAAGCTGTTTCAAAAGTTATTTTTCTTGTTTTTTTCTCTGTGACCTCTGTGTTAAAAGAAATTATGGAATTTCTAACATAGAGGTCACAAAGTTAACAGAGCTACACAAAGACTTTTGAAACAGTTTTTTTTCAATATACAATATTATTACTACTTATAAAGCAGGAATATCACTGTTCTTTTATGAAGTTCCAGCGATTTATTTTTCCATTCTCTAATGGTTCTTGTCCGAATGAGTTCGTTTGCCCCTGTAATATCTGCAGCAATGCAAAGATGAGTTGAAGGATTACAGGAACTCAAAATATCCCGAAATAATTGCATATTGCGGAAAGGTGTTTCCATGAATATCTGTGTCTGGTCTTCGCGGATGGCTTTACTTTCAAGTTCTTTAATTTTTTTGATTCTTCTGCTTTTGTCAATAGGAAGATAGCCATTAAAAGTGAAATTCTGCCCGTTGAATCCGGAAGCCATCAATGCCAGCAGGATCGATGAAGGCCCGACCAAAGGTTTAACACTTATTTTGTATTCATGTGCCAGCGTTACAATAATAGAACCAGGGTCGGCAATGCAGGGGCAGCCAGCTTCGGAAATCAGTCCTATATCTTTACCATTCAGCAATGAGTTTATAAAGCCATGAATTTCACTTGTGTCAGTGTGTTTGTTGAGTGTATGAAGCACCAGCGTTTGCAAGGGTTTTTCGTAACCTATATTTTTCAGATATCTGCGTACCGTGCGTTCGTTTTCAACAATAAATTCATCGAGATCAGAGATGAGTTTGATAACATGAGAGGGGAGTACCGATTCGGTAGTGTTTTCAGCAATAGCAGAAGGTATGATAAAAAGAGTTCCGGTTTTGTTCATTATTTTACAAATAAAAAAACCGGTTGTTTTAAAACCGGTCTTTAAAATTTACAAAAGTTTTATTTTCTTTTCAAGTTCGTCAACATAAGCTTTAAACTGTTTATTAGTTTCAACAAGGTTGTTTACAGTACGGCAGGCATGTAAAACAGTTGCATGATCTTTATTGCCGCAGTGCAGCCCTATAGATGCCAAAGATGCTTTTGTCATTCTCTTTGAAAAGAACATGGCAAGCTGTCTGGCCTGAACTATTTCGCGTTTGCGTGTTTTTGAGTTAATCAAATCAATAGGAATACTGAAATAATCACATATAACTTTCTGGATATAATCGATAGAAATTTCCCTTGTTGTATTCTTCACAAACTTGTCGATCATCTGCTTCGCAAGGTCGATTGTTATGGCTTTTTTATTCAGAAACGACTGCGCAAGTATGGAAATCAGGGCGCCTTCAAGCTCGCGAATATTGGTAGTAATGCTGTAGGCAAGATATTCCACCACATCATTTGGCATTTCAACACCATCATTATATAGCTTCTTATGCAAGATAGCAATTCTGGTTTCCAGGTCAGGAGGCTGGAGGTCTGCTGATAATCCCCATTTGAACCTGGAAAGTAAACGTGGTTCCATTCCCTGCATTTCAACCGGTGATTTATCCGAAGTAATTATGATCTGTTTACCGTTCTGATGCAAATGGTTGAAGATATGGAAAAACACATCCTGTGTTTTTTCTTTACCCGCCAGAAATTGGATATCATCAACGATTAACACATCCATCATCTGGTAAAAATGAGTGAAGTCATTCTGGCTGTTGTTCCTCACAGAATCAATGAATTGTTGAATAAACTGTTCAGAAGAAACATAAAGAACCGTTTTGTCGGGAAACATGTTTTTTACTTGAATCCCTATAGCATGCACAAGATGCGTTTTCCCTAAGCCAACAATGCTGTATATAAGCAACGGGTTGAAGGAAGTTTTACCCGGATTATTAGCAACGGCAAAACCGGCAGATCTTGCAAGACGGTTACAATCGCCTTCTATAAAATTATCAAAAGAATAACTATCGACCAGTTGCGACTGGACATTAATTTTTTGCAAGCCCGGAATGATAAAAGGATTAGGGATAGTGTTGTTGGTGCCTCTGTTTATGTCAATAGGCATTGACAAAGAAGGGTTTTTTAAAGTTTTTTTGTTAGAGGTAGGAACTTTGATGGTGTATGGGTGGGTGCTGTCGAATGAGTTTTCCATAATGATGCTGTACTCAAGCCTACCATCAGAACCTAATTCCTTTTTGATCGTTGTTTTAAGAAGAGATATGTAATTTTCTTCAAGCCATTCATAGAAAAACTGGCTTGGAACCTGGATGGTAAGAACATTATCTTCTAGTTTAACAGGCTTAATGGGATCAAACCAAGTTTTAAAAGCCTGATCCCCGATGTTATCCTTTATAATCTTCAAACAATTTTCCCAAATTTTTTCAAAACTCTTTTCCATTAAAATTGTTTTTAAACTATAAACTAAGAATTTATATATTTAATATTAGTATATGTAATTTATTTTCAAGTAGGTACCCTTCCGTATCCCGAATAAAATCAGGACTTTCAGCGTTTTTGAAAGAGTTGGCAAATATTGAAAGAAAAAAATGATTTTTTTTTTTTATTATACTTGATTATTAAAAATGTTTATTGTATATGCGTCGACAAATTTTTTCTTTGACCTTTTTTCGAAGTAATAATCGAACCTGCCAAGTTTCACTCCAGCCCATCCTACCTGGCAAATATACATTTCTTTATTGTCGGAATTAATAAATTTATAAGGCTTATCAATAAATGTATGTGAATGTCCGCCGATTATCAGGTCAATATTTTTTGATTGTTTTGCCATTACCACATCGCTGACCTTATTGTCTTCTTTATAACTATAACCTAAATGAGACAAACAAATCACAATGTCACATTCCATATCCTTCTTCAGCATATGTGCCATTTCTGCTGCTTTTTCAATAGGGTCGAGATAAACTGTTTCACCATATTTTGGTTTATCAACAAGTCCGGCAAGTTCCACGCCAAGCCCAAACACGCCAATCTTGATATCGTCCTTATAAAATATTTTATATGGTAATGTTTTTCCGTTGAGTATGGTTTTTGAGAAATCGTAATTGGAACATATAAACGGAAAATTTGCGTACTGCAATTTACTATCAATTCCTTCCAGCCCATTATCAAACTCATGGTTTCCGATAGTAGCCGCATCATAACCTATCTGGCTCATCAGTTTCAGTTCCACTTCACCTCCATACATATTAAAATAAGGTGTACCCTGGTAAATATCTCCGGCATCAAAAAGCAACACATTCTTTTCGATATTTCTAATATCTTTTATCACCGCCGCACGTTTGGCGAATCCTCCCATACCAGGAAATTTCGGGTCGTTTGCAGGGAATGGATCAATATGGCTGTGCATGTCGTTAGTGTGAAGAATGGTAAGTTTGGCATATTCTTTTTTGGCAAAACTTTTAAGAGGCGAAGCGCTTAATCCCACTAAAGCGCCTCCGGCTATAATAGTTTTAATGAAATCGCGCCTGTTACTTTTCATAATAAATCCGTTTATCAAGTTTTGCTTTCAGCGTATTTCTCTTTTTGTTTTCTTCCTTCATGTATATAATGATTGCATCTCTTACCTTCACGCCAATATCTTCGCGTTTTACAGGATCGTTGAGGAATTTCATTTTATCACCACCGTTGGCGAGGTAATCAGATGTTATTACTTTATAATTTCTGCTGATATCAAAAGGTTTTCCATTAATCGTAATATTAACGGCAAGCGTATCTTTAATCCCCATGGTAAAACCAGATATTGGTTCTCCTCCAATCTTTGCAATATAATCGAATATTTGTTTAGTCTTTTCCCCTGTAAGTGTTAAAACAACCAAATTATTTTCAAAGGGCATCAGTTCATAAACTTTACCTAATGTGATGGCTCCTTTTGGAAGAGCTTGACGCAATCCTCCATTATTCAGAAGGCAAAAATCAATTTTGCTTTTGTCGATTGGTTGATAGAAGTCGTTTGCTTTTTTAAGAAGCAGATCGGATACGAAATTATTCAGCAAACTTTCCGGAGTACCTTTAATAATAGCCTGGTCAGAGTATGCAAGGACTTCATTCATTTCGGAATCCATCTTTTCACTAAAGGGCTTGATTATCCGCAAAGCTGAAGTGTCTTCCTTTATTACAGAAACACTATCAAGAGGAATAACACCTGATTCGACTTTTGTAATAAGAGCGTGGGGACTGCAAGCTGTAAGAATTGAAAAAACAAGGAGGAAATATAAATGACTTCGTAAATTTTTCAGCATAAAAGTATCGGTATTTTTCAATAACAAGACGTGCAATAGCATAGCATTTTTTATACAGGCACATCAAATTTTCTCAGCGCATCATTCAAAGAAGTCTTCATATCTGTTGATGCTTTTCTTTGCCCAATTATCAAAGCACAATTTACATTATATTCGCCTGCATCAAATTTTTTTGTAAACGAACCGGGAATCACTATAGAACGGGCGGGTACAAGCCCTTTGTATTCTATCGGTTTATTTCCGGTTACATCAATTATTTTTGTAGATTGTGTAATGACCACATTAGCGCCAAGTACCGCCTCTTTTTCAATTCTGGCTCCTTCCACCACGATACAACGTGAACCAATAAAACAACCATCTTCAATAATAACCGGTGCTGCCTGCACAGGTTCGAGCACGCCGCCAATGCCAACGCCACCGCTAAGATGAACATTTTTACCTATTTGTGCACATGAGCCTACAGTTGCCCAGGTATCAACCATCGTACCCGAATCAACATAAGCGCCAATATTTATATACGATGGCATCATGATCACACCGCCCGCGATAAAAGAGCCATACCGTGCTATTGCATGAGGTACAACCCTTACTCCAAGCTCTGCATAATTTCTTTTTAGCGGAATTTTATCATGAAATTCAAATGGACCAATATCTATTACCTTCATATCCTGAATAAGAAAATACAAGATAACGGCTTTCTTAATCCATTCATTTACCTTCCAGCCGTTTTCTGAAGGTTCTGCTATCCGCACATTGCCATGGTCGAGCTGCATGATCACTTCCCTGATTGTCTTTTTGGTTTTTTCTTCTTTCAGAAGTTCCCTGTTTTGCCAAGCGTCTTCAATAATTTCTTTCAAATTCATATAATAAAACTCATTTAGTTACTACTGCAAAGTTAATGAAATATTCAATCTTTATATGATTGCAGATACCTTTATAATTATAACAAGAATTTTATTAATTTTGCATTGTCTTATTCTAAACAACAATTGGGAAGAATTCTTGCTATCGATTACGGGAAAAAAAGAGTTGGGCTTGCTGTTACCGACGAGATGAAGATAATCGCAAACTCTATAGGGACATTACATTCGCGGGAAGTGATCAGTTTCCTTGAAAAATATGTTTCAAAGGAAAATGTGGAATGTTTCGTTGTAGGTGAACCCAAACAAATGGATTATTCCGAATCAGAATCCGTAAAATATATTGAACCTTTTATAAAGCAGTTGAAAAAGGTTTTTCCTGATATTCCGGTTAAACGATTTGATGAAAGATTTACTTCCAAAATGGCTTTCCAAACTATGATTGATGCTGGTTTGAAGAAAAAGGACAGGCAGAACAAAGCGTTGGTCGACAGTATAAGCGCCACTATTATTCTGCAATCATACATGGAAAGTTTGAACAATAATACCGATGCGGTATCTGTAATAGTCCAATAAATTGAACTATAACAGTTACTCTTTCGGCATTATACCAAATTTCAATGAACTAAATTGTTATTAAGTATACGGTATAACAATATATAAAGGAAAGGAATAACGCACTTATGATATTACCTATCGTTTCTTATGGTGATCCCATTTTAAAGAAAGAAACACAAGACATCGGAAAAAGTTATCCCAATCTTAAGGAGCTTATCGACAATATGTTTGAAGCCATGTATGCTGCGCCTGGCGTTGGATTGGCTGCATCTCAGATTGGATTATCAATACGACTTTTTGTGGTTGACGCTACAGGATATTCAGATGTTGATAAGCCCGAACTGAATGGGTTTAAAAAAGTTTTTATTAATGCTCAAATTATAGAAGAAGAAGGGGAGGAGTGGCTCTTTAATGAGGGCTGCCTGAGTTTCCCGACTTTGCGTGAAGATGTACTGAGGAAACCCAGAATACATATTCAATATTTGGACGAGAATTTTGAATCTCATGATGAGTGGTACGATGGCATAGCTGCCCGCGTCATCCAGCATGAATACGACCATACCGATGGGATTGTTTTTATTGACCACCTGAGCAGTTTAAAAAAACAACTTATTAAAGGTAAGCTGAATGATATTATGACCGGTAATGTTGAGGTTGCGTATAAAATGAAATTCGCAAAAAAGAAAAAAAATAATAAACATAAAAATTAAAGCTATGCTTGGCGGTTGCTGCTGGCAATTATTGGAGTTCTGCGGAGGACGTCAGCGGCAATGCGTGGTCCCTGTATTTCACCCTTGGCTTCCCAGCCTTACAAAATATTCATTTAATTTTTAATATTCCGGATAAGTTTTGTATTTTCGCAACGGAAATACAGAAAAAATATTTAAATAATTTTTAAAAACGTATAATTATGAAAAAAATTTACTTTTTTATGTTGCCGGCATTTTTATGCCTGAGCAATATCAGTTACTCACAACCCACAAACGATGATTGTTCGGGAGCAATAACGTTAACACAGACTACAACATGCTCTCCTACAAATGGAACTACAGTAGATGCAACTCAGTCAACAACTGCCGGTTCATGTAATGGTTATCCTGATGATGATGTATGGTATAAATTTGTGGCAGCATCTGCAACTCCAACGATACAAGTGATTGGGGCAGAAAATTTTGATGCAGTAGTAGAATTACGTTCCGGTTCTTGTAATGGAACTGAAGTTACCTGTGTTGATGATGTAGCATCAGGAGGTACAGAAACAATCAACGCAACAGGATTAACGGTAGGAACAACTTATTATGTAAGAGTATATAGTTATTACAGCGCTTCATCTGATCAGGGAACCTTTACTATTTGCGTATATGGAGCACTAGTTGCACCTTCCAATGATAATTGTTCGGGAGCAACATTGTTAACACAGACTACAACA
>Ga0247841_10002829_pt1 | contig 33472 bp, 25 predicted proteins | sample LaCruzMarch2015__2_FD_192410 | JGI IMG/M metagenome (GOLD analysis project Ga0247841, IMG submission 192410) | Freshwater microbial communities from meromictic Lake La Cruz, Castile-La Mancha, Spain - LaCruzMarch2015_18m | ecosystem: Environmental > Aquatic > Freshwater > Lake | place: Spain...
CGATGTTGGAAAACCAGAAATTGAGCTTTAAATTATAAGCAATTATTTTATGAAATACAGCTACGATTGGTTAAAAGAATTATCAGGAACTAAAAAAACACCAGAGCAAGTGGTGGAAGATTTGACATTCCATTCTTTCGAAGTAGAAGGATTGGGAAAAAGCAGAGTTGATATTTCCGGAGTGATCGTTGGAAAAATAGTGGAAATAAAGAAGCATCCCAATGCTGATAAATTACAACTGGTCAAAGTTGATACCGGAAAGGCTTTAGATATCGTATGCGGAGCATGGAATATAAAAGTTGGTGATAGTGTGCCTGTAGCCACAGTTGGAACAAAATTGCCAAACGGCATAGTTATTAGAGAAGCAGAGATCCGAGGAGAAAAATCATTCGGGATGCTTTGCGCTGAAGATGAGCTAGGACTCGGAAAAAGCCATGATGGGATTTTGATTTTGCCAGAAAATGCCAAAATTGGCGATCCTATTTCCAAATATTTTGGATCAGATGATAGCACTTTTGAAATAAAGACTCTGCCTGATCGGGCGCACGATATTATGAATTATGTCGGAGTAGCGCGTGAGATCTGCATTCTTGAAAAAAGAAAATTGAAATATGATTTTGATGGCCTAAAATTAAAAAATGTAGAGACGAGGCATGCCGCGTCTCAGAGACGTGCCGGTGGCGCGTCTCTACAAATACAAATCAAGGATACGAAATTATGTCCCAGATACATCGGCGCAGTGATGGAAAATATCAAGATCAAAGAATCGCCCGAATGGATGAAGAAAAGGCTCGAAGCCTCAGGCATCAGAGCGATTAATAATGTTGTAGATGCGACCAATTATGTGATGCTGGAGCTTGGAAATCCATTGCATGCTTTTGATTCTGATAAAATCAATGCAAAAATTGTTGTGCGAATGGCCAAAGAGAATGAAAAAATGATTTTGCTTGATGACACCCAATTAAATCTGACAAAAAATGACCTGTTGATAACGAACGGCGAAAAACCGCTGGCACTAGCTGGCATTATGGGAGGAAAAGATTCTGGGATATCCAAGAACACTAAAACATTAGTTCTCGAATCAGCCAATTTTAGTGCTGCAGATATCAGAAAAACAAGAACAAGATTTAATGTCAAAACTGAATCATCCGACCGGTTCGAGAAAGAGATAGATCCAAATCTGGCAGAAAAAGCCATGGTCAGGCTCATTGAAATCTTGGAGCATATTGCTGATGGAGAATTAGAAGGTATTGTTGACATTTATCCGAAAAAAATAAGGCCGAAAAAAATAAATTTGCGGATTGATTATGCCAACCAGCTCCTGGGCGAAAATATACCTGGAAAAAGTATGGCCAAAATATTAAACTTGGTCGGAGTAAAAGCGAAAGTCAGCAAAAAATCAATAATTTGCACTGCGCCGACATACAGAGTCGACCTGAAAACTCCTGAAGACCTAATTGAGGAAATCGGGAGAGTCTGGGGATACCGAAAAATAAAATCTAATCCGATTTTCGAAGCCAATCTTCCAGCCAAAAGAAATGAGCAGGTTTTCTTTGAGCGGAAAATTCAAGATGTCATGACTGGGCTTGGGTACGACGAATTGTATAATTATTCTTTTTATAGCGAACAGGATGCTAAAAACTGCGGATTTGAAGGAACCCGACACCTGGAACTTGCAAATCCGATGAATCCTGATCAAAAATTTGTCCGGGTAAGTCTGGTTCCAAATATTTTGAAAAATGTCCATGACAATCTTAGGAATTTTGAGGAATTCAGAATTTTTGAAATCGGACGCACATATTTTCCAAATAACGGCAAGGTCGAGGAAAGGCGGATGCTAAATATTGCCATAGTCGCCGATAAAAAAGAAAGTTTGTTTAATGATTTGAAAGGTGCGATCGAAAGTGTGCTTGAAGCGCTTGGAACAAGTGAAAACTTGACTTTTGTTTTAAAAACCAACGCTCTAAAAATTGCCCGTCCTGGATATTCAGCTGATATAAAGATTGGCGAAGAAAACGTGGGAATTATCGGCGAAATTAATCCAGCTGTGCTTTCGGAGTATAAGATAAAAAGTCCGGTTGTAATGGCAGAATTAGATCTCGAAGTTCTGAAAAAATATGCGGGCAAATTGAAAACATATGTTCCGATTAGCAAATACCCGATTGTTATTCGCGATATTTCTCTGCTTATTCAAAACAATACGACTTATGCCCAGATTATTGATGCAATCAAAAAAACAGGCGGGGATTTAGTAAAAGACATAGAACTTTTTGATATCTTTGAAAAAGACAATAAAAAAAGTTTGGCTTTTCACATTGAATTCGGAAGGGACGATAGGACGCTTGAAAGCAAAGAAGTAGATGAGGCAATGGAAAAAATTGTTTCAATATTAGAAAAAGAACTGAAAGTGGAAGTGAGAAAGTAGTAATATGAAAGAAGTTCCAAAAACCTACGAAGCAGGAAAATATGAGGATGAAATCTATAAGCTCTGGGAACAGAGCGGTTTTTTCAGTCCTGACAAAATCAATTCTAAAGAAAAATATTGCAATGTTCTTCCGCCGCCTAATGCTAACGGCGAGCTTCATCTTGGCCATGCCAGTGGCCATACTGTCATGGATATTTTTGGCCGGTATCACAGGATGAAAGGCGAAAAAACACTTCTTCTCCCAGGAAAAGATCACGCTGGAATTTTGACTCAAGTGGTTTATGAGAGAAAAATTAAAGAAGAACGCAACATTACGCGCCATGATTTGGGACGGGAAAAATTTTACAAAGAGGTTTATGATTTTTGCATCGATCGATCGGACTATATGCGCGCTCAAGAAAAAAAAATCGGTATTTCAGCCGACTGGTCCCGGGAAAAGTTTACTCTTGACCCGGATGTGCTCCAAATTGCTCTTGAAACATTTGTCAAAATGAATGACGACGGAATGATTCATCGCGGAGAACGAATTATTAATTGGTGTCCCAGGTGTGCAACCGCCCTTTCAGACCTGGAAGTAATCCACAAAGAAATAGATGGGAAATTATATTATATCAAATATCCACTGAAGGATTCAGGAAAATTTATAACAGTTGCGACAACCCGGCCAGAAACAATGCTCGGGGACACCGCGGTAGCAGTAAATCCGGGAGACTTGAGATACAAAAATTTTATTGGAAAAACTGCCATTTTGCCCCTGATGGATAAGGAAATTAAGATTATAGCCGACAGGAAAATAGACAAAGAATTCGGAACCGGAGCAGTGAAAATTACTCCTGCCCATGACCCGCTGGACTGGGAAATAGCCCAGGAGCATAAACTGGAAGTTATTCAGGTGATAAACGAAGAAGCGAAAATAACAGCTAAAGGCAGAATTTATGAAAATCTGACAACTCTTGAAGCCAGAGAAAATATTTTGAAAGATCTCGAAAAACTTGGACTAGTTGAGAAAATAGAAGACTCGAAAATAAATATCTCAATCTGTGAACGCTGCAAGTGCGTCATCGAGCCATTGGTTTCAAAACAGTGGTTTATTAACGTTGATGCTAAAAAATATTCCTTGAAAAAAGAATCCTACAAAGCTATTAAAGCTAAAAAAATAAAAGTATATCCTGAAAATTTTGATAAAATTCTGCTTTCCTGGTTTCACCATCTCCACGACTGGTGTATTTCCCGCCAAATTTGGTGGGGACCGCAAATTCCAGTCTGGTATTGCAAAAATTGCGGGGAAGAAAAATATATCGCTTCGATTGAAAAACCGGAAAAGTGTCCGCATTGTAAAAACTCTGAACTTTATCAGGATCCGGATACTTTTGATACCTGGTTCACATCCGGCCAATGGGCATATGCTACGCTTGGATTTGATCAGGGAAAGGATTATAAAGAATTTTATCCGACGGACATGATGATTATGGGAAGAGATATTTTGCCCATTTGGTCGGCCAGAATGATAATGATGAGTCTATACCGCACCGGAAAAATTCCATTTAAAAACTTGTACTTTACTGGCCTTATAAAAGACAAGGACGGACATAAAATGTCGAAATCAAAAGGCAATGGTATCGATCCGCTTGAGATGATTGACAAATACGGCGCAGACGCGATGCGACTAAGTTTGGTAATGGGAACAACGCCAGGACAAGACTCAAGACTATATGAAGAAAAAATAGAAAGCTTTAGAAATTTTGTCACAAAACTCTGGAATATCTATAGATATTCGACGACATCAACCGATGATTTTAAGCTGATTGAAAAAATCTCAGAAAAAGAAATAAAAAGTCTTGCAGACAGATGGATTATCAATGAATTAGATAAGACAATTCTTGCGGTTACCAGTTTCATGGAAAACAAGGAAATTTCCCTGGCTCAGGAAGCACTTCGTAAATTTACCTGGGGTGATCTGGCTGACTGGTATCTAGAAATCCATAAGATTGAAAAAAATTCAGCGGTACTCGGCTATGTTTTGGATAAAATATTGAAGCTCTGGCATCCTTTTACGCCCTTTGTGACCGAAAAGATATTTCGTGATATTACTGGCGAAAAAAAGATGTTGATGGTTGAAAAATGGCCAGTAGCAGACGGGAAAATGATTGATAAAAAAGCAGAAAAAGATTTCCGGAATATCCAAGGCGCTATCACGAAAATCAGAACTCTAAGATCTAATTATAGGATTGATCCGGCAAAAATAATCAATGCCTACTGCGAAAAAATTGAAAATAAAGAAATTATTGAGAAACTGGCGCGGGTGAAACTACTAAAGAATTGGGGCTCTAAGAGCCCAATTGGGCTCTTAGAGCCCCAAAACAAAAAGATGATTAAGATAGATAGAATCAGTCTGGATGTTGCCAGTCTTATAGACATTCGGAAAGAAACAGAGAGGATGGAAAAAGAAATCAAAAATATAGAAAGCGCGATTTTAAAACTGGAAACATTGCTCAAAAATGGCAATTTCATCCAAAGCGCTCCAAAAAATATTATTGATGCGAATAAGAATAGGATTAATGAATATAAAGAGAAATTACAGATCCAAAAAGAGCTGTTTAACAATTTGAGTGAATTATAAGGAGGTGCCGTAATGAAGCTGAAACTTTATGATCATGAGTTGGAACATCTGGTCGAAATGGAATTATGTGAAGCCCCTATCAAGATGCTTGTTGCCAATCTTGGTTCGAAATCACAGGCATTAGTTTTTGCCAAAGCCAAAAAGTATGCTTGCTGTGAAGATTTCAAAAAAGAAATACATCTGATTGAACAGGAAATACTGACAAGATTTAAAGAATTAAGCAATAGATTAACTCCTGAAACAATGAACAAGATGCCGAAATTCTACGAGTAGGAGACCAGAGTATGTGTGAATGTGAAATTAAGATAAAAAATCCCCCTGGAAAAGGCCGGAAAAAGCGCAAGAAAAAAATGCGCGAACTCAAACCAAACCTCAATGCTATATTGGCTAACGCTCGGAATCATCTGGGCAGACTGCCTGATGATTTTTCCACTAACCCGAGAAAATACCGGAAAGATGATTCGGAAATCAGCCGGTGAAAGGAAAAAGCCGATGGAAAAAAAGAAGCGGATCTATTTCACTGGCAAGGGGCCTTTTTCAAAGATAAATCTGTTGACAACCAGTATTAGCAATATTGAAGCAGTGAAAAAATACGGATTGGGCGGGGATGCTCTCATGCATTCCATTGATAATTCCGAGGATTCAGACTTTGTCGACGGAGTCGTAAATTACGACAAAATCGCAACAGATCCGGATTATGGCAAGAAGTAGTGCAACAAACGGCGGAGGCCTAAGAGCCAAAGCCGTTTTTCTTTACCCTCATCTGCTCTTCGAGCACCTTCTCCTGCAAACGAAAGAAAGGTGATTTTAGTTCTTGCTAGTTTGTACTAAATATGCTATTATCAAAGGGATAAACCTTAACAATTTGGCTTATATAAAGTATTATATAAATATTTATTAGGGCAAATCGCTCAGCCGCGCGACCCGTCTCATTGGCGGGAGCGAGGAAAGTCTGAACACCCGCATATAATTTTGTATGCGTCGCGATAATGGATAACGTCCATCGATCCAACGGCGACGTTGGATCAGGGAAAGTGCCACAGAGACAATATTAGCCAGCATAACAATCTGTTATTCTCGGCAATAGGTGAAAAGTATGTTGATGAGTAAAGTTCGCTTTATCAGCTGATTAGCGAAATTTATACTACGACATTTTACTGCTAGCGATAGCAGTCAATGGCAAACCCTATCTGGTGCAAGGCCGTATCCGCCTCATCGGCGGAAGTGCCGCAAAGATTCCGCTGGCAACAGCGGAGCAAGATAAATGGCTGTTAAAACAGAATTCAGCTTATGAATTTGCCCTAATAAATATTTATTTTATAACTAAGTTAATTTCGTGTATTTCACATGAAGAGATCAGAACTATTTTTCAGTGCGATTCAAGTTCCGGTTGATTTTGCTATGATAATATTGGCTTCACTCTCAGCTTTCTATATCCGGAATGTTCCGGAATTATTTGCAGGAAGGCCGAAGCTCTATAATTATCCGCTGGATGTTTATTTGAAAATTGTTTTGATTATCGCCCCTATATTTATTCTCATTTATGCGCTCCAGGGGCTCTACACTATAAAAGTAACCAGGAAATTTTGGAAAGAAGCTGTCAATGTCTTTTTGGCCACTTCAATCGGCCTTGTTGTCATAATAGTTGTCATATTTTTGCAACGGGAATGGTTTTCATCCCGTTTTATTATTTTAGCTGGATGGATTCTAGCTGTTTTTTATGTGATAATCGCGAGGTATCTCATACAGCTCATCCAAAAATGGCTACTTCGGAATCGTAGCATTGGCATTCATAGAGTTTTGCTTATAGGCCGAAATGGAAAAATGAACTACCTTTCTAAATTATTTCGTTACAACAAAAATTTAGGCTATCGAGTAATTGACCAAGTCGAAACAGGAAGCCTCAAAGTGATTAAAGAAATAAAACAGCAACGAGGCATAGATGAGATAATTCTCTGCGAACCGTCTTTAACTGAAGATGAGCAGGAAAAGCTAATTGATTATTGCGCCATTCATAATATAACTTATAAATTCATCCCGACAACCAGGGAAACTTCTCGTTTTACCATCGGCGTTTTGGACGGCGAACCGATTATTGAAGTAGAAAACACCCCGCTGGACGGATGGGGAAGGATATTAAAAAGAGTATTTGATATTATTTTTTCAACAATCGGAATAATCCTGACTTCTCCCATAACAATCATTACCGCTATAGCCATAAAACTGGATAGTCCTGGTCCAATCGTATACAAAAACGAAAGGATCGGCAGTGACGGAAAAAAGTTTTTCGTCTATAAATTCCGCTATATGAAATGGGAGAGCTGCGTGACTAAGGAAAATCCAAACATTGAGAAAGCTCTTGAGCTTGAAAAAGAACTGATTGACAAGCAAAGCGTTAGAAAAGGCCCGCTTTATAAGATAAAGAAGGATCCAAGAAAAACAAGGGTAGGAAATATTATTGAGAAACTGTCTATTGATGAACTGCCACAATTTTTCAATGTCCTTTTTGGTAACATGAGCATGGTCGGCCCAAGACCGCATCAAAAAAGGGAAGTGGAAAAATATATGGAATATCACCGGCGGCTCCTGACCATAAAGCCGGGTGTTACAGGCATGGCACAGGTCTCCGGCCGATCAGACCTTGATTTTGAAGACGAATATAGGATGGATTTGTATTATATTGAAAACTGGTCTTTATGGCTCGACATCCAGATCTGCCTAAAAACTGTCAGGGTTTTATTTAGAAAGAGAAGAAATTTATAATATTTACTAAAATACGAATCTGGCGAAAGTACGAATATTCGTATTTTGGTTTGATTTGTATTTTTGTAAATCAATGAGAATTGCTTTGGTTCATGACTATTTGGTTCAATATGGCGGTGCGGAACGGGTGCTCGAGTGTTTTACAGAGCTTTTTCCTGATGCGCCAATTTTTACGTTAGTTTATGATGAAAATCTCATGCATGGCGTTTTCAAAGAAAAAGATATTCACACTTCTTTTCTGCAAAAAATTCCGTTTTCCAAGACAAGGCACAGGATTTTCCCTCCCCTCATGCCATCAGCCATTGAAAGTTTTGATTTTTCAAAATATGACGTGGTTCTGTCAGACTCTTCAAGTTTCGCCAAAGGAATAATTACCGATCCGGAAACACTTCATATCTGCTACATGCATACGCCAATGAGATTTGCCTGGGATGATTGCCAGAAATACACCCAAGAATTCTATTTTCCTGGATTTGTCAAAAAACTGGTTCCTTTTTTCATGAATTATATACGGGTTTGGGACAGAGCCAGCGCCGATCGTCCGGATAAAATCATTGCCAATTCAAACTTCATAGCGAGAAGAATAAAAAAATATTACAAAAAGGAGTCTGTTGTCATAAACCCTCCGGTTGATGTGAAAAATTTTTATATCAGCAATGAAGCTGGGGATTATTTTTTGCTCGTAGGAAGATTAATGGCTTACAAAAGATTCGACATCGTCATCAGAGCCTTTAATAAAATGGGCTTGAAGTTGAAAATATTGGGAAGAGGACCGGAATACAAAAGGCTGAAAAGCATGGCTAAAGAAAACATTGAATTCCTGGGCAGGGTTTCCGAAGAAGATTTGCGCAAATATTATTCGAGAGCCAAAGCTTTTATTTTTCCCCAGGAGGAGGATTTTGGAATCACTGCTATCGAGGCTATGGCTTCCGGAAGACCCATTGTAGCTTTTCGCGGCGGAGACATTCCGGAACATATGGAAGAAGAAAAAATGGGAGTTTTTTTTGACAATCAAAAAGTCAAAGATATAATCCAAGCTGTAGAAAAAATAGATTCTATGGAATTCGATTCTCAATATATCAGGCAAAAAGTCCTAAAATTTGACAAAGGGATATTTAAAGATAAGATTAAAGACTACATAGAAAAGGAGGCAGATAAATTTAAAAGGCTGCATTAAAGTTTTACCTGCCTGCCGGCAGGCAGGCGAAACAAATTAGAAATACAAAATTGAAATGATCAAAACGGTTTTGAATTTAAAATTTATAAAATTTGATATTGTTTCGAATTTCGATATTCGGATTTCGAATTTTTAAATATATGGAACTCAAAGAATACATTCAAATAATCACAAAAAATATAAAAATTTTTCTAACGGTTGCTGCCATTGTAATCCTGGCAGTTTTTGGTTATTTCTTTTTTCGTCCGGCTTCATATTCAACTTCTTTTATCCTAAACATTACTCGCGCAGGCACGCAAAATACGGATAATTTCAAGTATGACAATTTCTATCGCCTCCAGGCGGACGAAAAATTCGCAGAAACAGTAGTTCAGTGGATCAAAAGTCCTCGCGTTGAAGAAAATATTTTAAAAGATGCCGGCATCGATACGTCAAATTTTAGCCTGAAAACTCTTGGCAAAAGCATACAAGCGGAAAAAATGTCTTCTCAGGTGGTCCAAATAAGCTTTCTGGCGCCTGACTTGAAAACTTCTCGAAATATTGCCCAATCTGTTTCAAGGGTTGTTTCCGAAAATACGCAGAATCTGAACAAAGATCAAAAAGATAATGCTTGGTTTGAAGTGATTCCTGAGGATCCCATAACTCGGATTGATAAAATTGGTGTTTTGGAAATTTTTGTGATTTTTTTTAGTGCTATTTTCTTAGCATTTTGGGTGGCGCTGGCTAAGCATTATTTCAAATAGATTATTTACATGAGGATTGTAATTGATGCCAGGTGTCTTATGACTGGAAGGAGGACGGGAGTTGAAGAATATACTTTAAGCCTGCTTTTGAATTTATTTGAAATTGACCAGAAGAACGAATATGTTCTTTTTTTAAATTCATGGAAGAAACCGGTTTTTAATTTTTCCATATTTAATAAATTTAAGAATGTCAAAATAAAAAGACTTAGGATTCCCAATAAGATTTTGAATTTTTCTTTCTGGTATTTTAGCTGGCCCCATATCAATGAGCTTTGTGGCGGAGCAGATTTGTTTTTCATGCCCAACATAAATTTCGAAGCAACCAGCAAGAAATGCAAACTAATTTTGACAATCCATGATCTTTCTTTTGAGCGTCATCCCCAATATTTTTCCCTGAAGCGCCGATTTTGGCATAATTTCATCAATTCTAAAAAGCTTTGTAAAAAAGCGGATAAAATCATCGCTGTTTCCGATTCAACAAAAAAAGATCTGGTTTCTTTATACAAAATTAAACCGGAAAAAATTGAAACTGTTCATTCGGCTGTCGATGATAATTTTGGAATAATCAGCAGAAATGACGCGGAGCTGATAAAAATAAAAGAAAAATACCATCTTCCTTACAAATTCATGCTGTATCTTGGAACAATCGAACCAAGAAAAAATATCTGTGCCATAATCCAAGCCTATGAAAAATTTCATAAATTAGCTTATGAATCAAAAGATGAAGAACTTCTGAAATATAAACTGGTCATCGCCGGAGAAAAGGGATGGTTAAGCGAAAAAATATTCAATGAAATAAGATCAGCATCCAGCCGAAAGAGCATCCTTTTTATCCGCACAATTCCAGAAATTGACAAAAAATATATCTATAATCTGGCTTCTATCTTCGTTTATCCTTCTTTTTTCGAAGGTTTCGGATTTCCTCCGCTTGAAGCTATGAGATGCGGAGTGCCGATTATTGCGTCCAACAATTCTTCTCTTCCGGAAATCGTCGGAAATGGAGGGGTTCTTGTTGATCCCGACAAACCGGATGAAATTTTTCGGGCGATGAAAGAAATCCTGGAAAATAAAGGATTGCAAGACATTTTGGTAAAAAAAGGGCTGGAAAAATCAAGGGAGTTTGACTGGAAAAAAACAGCCTTTGAATATTTGGGTATTATAAAAAAAATGATATAATTAAGCTATGCGAATTGGAATTGACGCCCGATTTTTCGGACCTATTGGAAAGGGACTTGGAAGATATACCCAAAAACTGATAGAAAACCTGGAAAAAATTTCCGTCAAAGGTGACGAGAGCCATCAGTATTTTATTTTTCTAAAATCAGAAAACTTTGATGAATATAAACCAAAAAATCCCAACTTTCAAAAAATCAAAGCTGACTATCACTGGTACACTTTTTCCGAGCAAATCTGGTTTCCTTGGCTTTTGAAAAAATACAAGCTCGACGCTGTTCATTTTCCGCATTTCAATGTTCCGCTACTATATTTCGGAAAATTCGTTGTCACAATCCACGATTTGATCCTCATCAACTTTCCAACTTTGCGAGGCTCCACTTTGAGCCCTCTCTTTTATAAAATTAAATTTCTTGCCTACAAAATTGTAATAAAGCACGCTATAAAAAAATCCAGCCGAATTTTGGCGGTTTCCAATTTTACCAAAAAGGACATTTTGAAAAATTACAGCTTTGTTCCTCCAGAAAAGGTAATTGTTACTTATGAAGCCTGCGAAGATTATTGCATGCTTAGTCCCAACAAAGATAAAGAAATCCTCTCGCGCTACGCCATAAAAAAGCCATATATCATGTACGTGGGAAATGCCTACCCTCATAAAAATCTGGAAAAATTAATCATGGCCTTTAAGCTGATTAAGCAAAAAAAAGCCGATTTAAGCCTAGTTTTTGTTGGCAAAGTAGATTATTTTTATGAAAGGCTTAAAAATTTGGTTGAGAGCGAAAGCATCTCAGATGTGTTATTCGTAGGATATGCCATGGATTACGAATTGGATACGATATTCCACAATGCTGCTGCATACGCATTTCCATCTCTATATGAAGGTTTTGGGCTACCGCCTCTTGAAGCCATGGCCAAGGGAACGCCTGTCGCATCCTCAGATCATCCATGCATGAAAGAAATCCTGGGTAACAGCGCCCACTATTTCAAAGGGGAGGATATTTCCGACATTTCAAGAGCTATTATTGATATCTTAGAAGATGAGAACCTTAGAAAAAAACTGATTAGCCGAGGATATGAAAGAATAAAAAAATACAGCTGGAAAAATATGGCCAGAAATACCCGGGAGGTGTATAATAGTATTGGAACTAGACAAAAATATGCAAAAGAAAAGGAATAATATTATTCCTCAAATGTTTGATGTGCGTCCGATAGACAGGAACGGCTTTTTGGATACAAAAAAAATTAATTCTGTAAAAAATTCCGAAGTAAGAAAAAAAGAAATAAAGCCGAAGGCAATAAATCGCATCACGCGCTCTACGGCTGACATTAAACCTGCAGATGAAAAGGGCTGGTTTTTACCAACGGAAAAAATCCCGGAAATTAAAAAATTCATTATCCATGAGAAAAAGGAGGCTGTTGAAAAAGTAGAAAAAAATAATTTTTTCAATCAAAAAATTGAAGATTTTCCCGGATATTCGCTGGATCGGACCGAAAAAGATTCGGTCAAAGAAAAAAATGATACAGCTAGATTCAAAAAACAAAAAGTTCCAATGGTTTCTAGCGATATAGGCAATGTCAAAAAACTAACCGTCGAGTTCCTGGACAAAACAAATCAGGGATTCATGGGAGAATCTGAATACGCGAATCAATATAGCCTGGAAAAAACGAATTATTTCGATAAATTCAAAACTCCGAACGAAAAAAGGTCAGAAAAAAAAGAAGAATGCAAAAAAAAGAAAGAAGATAAAAGCGGATTTTCATTCAGGGACATTTTTTATTTCGCAAAATATTTCAGTCCGGAACCAAAAATGAAGCTGGCTTTTTCTTTTGCCGCTAAAATTGCTGTTTTCTCATTTGTCTTCCTTAGTATAACACTCATAAGCAAAGGGCTTGTGCTAAAAAGAACAGCCTCTCAAAATAGCGAAAAAGCGTTTGCCAGTTTGGTATCGGCAAAAAACGGTTTGACTGAAAAAGATTTTGAAGCCGCCGCGCTGAATTTTGACCAAGCCTATGAAGATCTCGATCAGATAGCTACTGACATCAATGGTCTTGGCGGGATCATCATTGAATCTTCCAAATACGTTCCTTATCTTTCAAAACTATCGTCTGGATCACATATGGTAGATGCGGGAAAAGATCTTTCTGAGGTTGGAGCGTTGATTTCGGAAAATGTCAGCATTTTAGAAAAAATAAAAAATCCGACAAATCCGGATCAATCGGGTGTTTCCTATCTCAAGATTTTCCAAGATACTAAAGATAACCTGAATAAAGTGGCCGAACTTCTCAAAAGCGCTGAAGAAAACCTCGATTCAGTTAATGCTGAAGACATTCCTGAAAATCAAAGAAGCAAATTCATAGAATTGAGAAAAGGATTGCCTCAGGCAAACAAATATCTCTCTGAATTTGTTGCTAATGAAAAGATTTTTGCTGATATCCTGGGAGGAAATGGACCAAGAAAATATCTGTTTCTTTTTCAAAACAACCAGGAAATGCGGGCAACGGGGGGGTTTATCGGAACTTACGCGATTATTGACATATTCAATGGAAGAGTAAGAAATTTTTTTGTTGATGGGATATTCAATCCGGACGGCCAGCTCCAGGACAGGATAGTTCCTCCCGCACCAATTCAGAAAATAAGCGCCAACTGGTCGATGCATGACAGCAATTGGTTTCCTGATTTCCCGCGCTCGGCAGAAAAAGCCACGGCTTTTTATGAAAAAACGGGCGGACCGACAGTAGACGGGGTTATAGCCATAACACCGACTGTTCTTGAAAAATTGCTAGCGATTACCGGACCGATTGAAATGCCCAAATATGGTGTCACCATAGATAAAGACAACTTTATCGAAAACATACAGACAGAAGTGGAACAGAATTACGACAAAGAACTGAATCAACCGAAAAAAATATTATCCGATATAGCCCCGAAGATATTGGACAAGATTTTTAATCCCGAGAATGTTTCCGATGTCGCCAAAACGATGGGCATCTTATCGGACAGCCTCAACGAAAGACATATCTTGATTTACGCAAAAAATTGGGAAATTGAAAAAGTTTTATCAGCCCAGGGCTGGTCGGGAGAAATACTTGATACCCAAAAAGATTATTTGAGTGTAATCAATACCAATATCAACGGCTTTAAGACTGACGGGGTAATCGACGAAAAAATTGATCATATCGCTGAAATTCAGCCGGACGGATCCATAATTGATACTCTGACGATCACCCGCCATCATAACGGCGGAAACACCCCTTATGATTGGTGGAATAAAGTTAATGCCGATTATATGAGAGTTTATATTCCAAAAGGTTCGCGCCTTGTCTCCGTCAGCGGCCAAACAAGAGAGTTTAACTCTCCGCCACTGGATTATGACGCATTGGGATATAAAAGAGATCCGCAGGTTAAAATGGAAGAAGACTCAATTTCAGTTGACCAGGAAAGTGGAACCAGAGTTTATGATGACTCGGAAAAAACAGTTTTTGCCAACTGGGTTTATGTCAGTCCTCAAGAAACGGTAGAAATAAAATATACTTATCTGCTTCCGTTCAAAATTGATACCAATCTGACTTCAAAGCCCGCTGACACATATTCTCTTTTGGCTCAAAAACAAGCGGGCAGCTCGGGAAGCAGCTTTACATCGAAAATAATCTATCCCGATTTTTATAAAATTCTTTGGAAATATCCGGACAGCCTAAACCAAGAAAATAATTCGATAAAAATGGAGACCGCACTGAAAACGGATAAATTCTCAGGAGTGGCATTTTCGAAAAAATAATATGATAAAAAAACTATTAAGCAATAGAATCATACTTAACTCGTCTCCATCAAAATCCGTTGTTTCGGCAGCTTTTGTAATCACTTTAGCAGGTTTGGCCAGCAGAATGTTGGGTCTCGTCCGTGATCGTTTTTTGGCTTCAACTTTTGGAGCAGGGGACACGCTGGATGTTTATTACGCGGCATTTCGCATACCTGACTTGATTTATAACCTACTGATTCTTGGAGCGCTATCCGCCGCCTTTATCCCGGTTTTTACCTCCCTTGTCAGCCGCGATGAAGAAAAAAAGGCCTGGGAACTGGCCAGTGGCATCATGAACATAGCCATCTTTTTTATCATAATTCTATCGGTCATATTTGCAATTTTTGCTCCATTTATCATGAAAATAATTACTCCTGGTTTCCCACCGGAAAAAATGGAACAAGTTGTTTATTTTACCCGCATAATGTTCCTAAGCCCCCTATTTTTGGGAATTTCAGGAATTTTTGGAGGAATACTGACATCTTTCAAAAGATTTTTAATTTATTCTCTGGCGCCGATTTTTTATAATTTAGGAATAATCATCGGCGTTTTATTTTTTGTAAAATTTTGGGGACCGATCGGACTGGCTTGGGGAATAGTTTTGGGGGCATTCCTTCATATGGCTACTCAATATCCGGCCGCCAGAAACCTGGGTTTTCGACATAGCTGGTCTTTTTTGGTTCATCTTTCAAACAAAGAAGTCAGAAAAGTATTCGTCCTTATGATTCCAAGAACTCTTGGAATCGCCATAAGCCAGATAAATCTTCTTGTCATCACAATTTTTGCTTCAACTTTGGCTGCTGGAAGCCTGGCTGTTTTTAGTTTTGCACAAAACTTGCAAAGCGTGCCACTGGGAATTTTTGGAATATCTTTTTCTATCGCTGTCTTTCCGACACTTTCCCATTTTGCCGCCAAAGGCGACAATACTAATTTTATAGCCTCTTTTTCCCAGACATTCCGCCAGATTCTTTTTTTCGTAATCCCCACTTCCGTCTTCATTTTGCTTCTTAGGGCTCAGTTAGTCCGCGTTGTTCTAGGGGCCGGAAAATTCGACTGGGAAGATACTAACCTCACTTTCGCGTGTCTCGGAATTCTTTCCGCCAGCCTTTTTGCCCAAAGCGTTGTTCCGCTCCTCGCCAGATCTTTTTATGCCATGCATGACACCAAAACTCCTTTTTATATTGCAATTGCATCCGAAGCCGTGAATATCGGAACTGTCCTGCTTTTAATTGGAAAGTTCGAGCTTTTAAGCTTGGCAATCGCTTTTTCACTCTCTAGCATTGTTCAAATGATGCTTCTTCTTTTCTGGCTTCGAACCAAATATGATAATTTGGATGACAAAAGAATTGTTTCTGCGATAGTAAAAATTTCCCTGGCAACCGTTGGATCAGGAATTGGAATTCAAGGCGCGAAATATGTGATTGGAAGGATCGTTAATATGGACACTTTTCTGGGAGTTTTCACTCAGCTTTCAGTTTCCGCAATCATTGGAGTTTTGATTTTCATCGGCATATGCTACACTATCAAACTTGAAGAATTTATGAATTTCAAAAATTCTTTGTCTAAAAGATTATTCAAAGGGAAAAAAGAAATTATTGAGGATACGGGAGAAGTAAGCGGAATTTAATGTTGATAAAAATCTCCTTACTTACTTTACAGAATCATTAAACTATGCAAACATTCAGACAAAGGCTGAATTATGAATTTCTTTAAAAATCACAAGGAGACTAAAATGGCTAAGACAAGGACAGAAGTGGTGAAGTACAAGGAGACGAGAGTGGTCAAGGAAAGCACTACTCTCGGGAAAGTCGTCAAGGTAGCGGCGACTACCGTCGTAGTGGCTGTAATTATTGGTATTCTACTTGAAAATTAAATTAGTTCATCTCAAGGCAAAATTGCCTTTGAAATGATATTATCAACCCCCAAACACTGACGAGTAAAACTAAAGTTGGTGTTTTTTATTAAGAAAATTTTTATTTTTTGTTTTTAATAGCGTAAGGAGTCTTCGGCCATTTTGGTTACAACTTCACCTTCGAAATTGTAAAGCTTAACATTGGTTTGCGAAGAAGCATTAGTGTTTTGTGGTGTTATGACGATAAAATTCATGGTTGTCAGTTTTGGATTATTATCAATCCATGTTCCGGAATTCGCATAGATTGATTTTTGCCCGCTATAGTTATTGGACGAACTAATTTTTGCAACATGAGTATGCCCGAAAACGACGATTCTCTTATCGGAATTAGGATTCATAAAATACTGTGTGGTTGCCTGATTGTCTGTCTCTTCTGCAGAAGAAGCCTTTGCAATCGCTTGATCTACAGGAATATTGACAGCCACCCGGTTAAGAATCTGCCTTTGATTCCAGGTATCCTGAATTCCCTTAAAGAGATTCACATCTAGTTTTCCGCCGGAGGTTAGTTGATAGGGTAACAGATCATTAACCGCGTACGTCTTGGCGAACCCAGCAACATTTGTTACAATAATTTTCTCATCAAGCTTATTCTTTATTGGCAGATTATTAATTGCCCATTCCCAGAGCTTCCAATAGGAAAATAACGAGCTTTGGCTTGTATTGCCAGAAGTGTTTGGGGTGACAACTCGCATTTTATCGCCCGGTGGCGGGTATTTTTGCAGCACATGGAGAGCAGCTATTCTTGTAAAAAAGTATCCCGGAGGCATTATAGTTCCCGGCGCGACATCTTGGTTGGAAATCGGATCTGGCGCGCAGAAAAAATTGTAACGATGACCGTGCTCAATAGCTATTTTAGGATAATCAGCCGGGGAGTACGTGCCTAAGCCTTGTTCCTTATCTCGCGCCTGATTTATTCCTGGGAGAATAAGGTCAATATTTTCTGCAGTTATTGTCAGATCATGGTTTCCAGGAACATAGGTGACTAAAATTTTTCCGTCTTGAATTATATTGTTAAAAGCATCAATTACGCCTTTGTTTGTTGCCGCAATACGCTGTACAAAATCACGCTGATCCTTTCCAGAATATGTATCTATTGTTGCTGGCACAAACCACTCATCGAGCAAATCTCCGGCGATCACAAGCTCCTTGACGTTTGGCGAAACACTGATTTGTTTGAGTAGTTTTTGGAGAGAGGGGATGTTTTTGTTGCACTCTGCATAAGCGAGGTCGGCACCAAGATGAATGTCGCTGAGAACAACTATTTTATTCCTTTCATTTCCTTCGGTTGTGAAAGGGTTTGTTTCCGAATCTGCTGGGTTAGTCGGATTTAATTTGTTGTAAGACACAAATGCAATAAAAAACACCACAATAATTGCACTTAAAATTATAATTGAATTCCTTACTGTTTTTTTCATAGTATAAAATTATTAAATTTTTTATATTTGTTTTTCCCGTTGCCCCCTATAATTAAAAAGGGAATATTTTGTCTAACTCTTAATTATGCCAAGTGCGAATATCCTATCATTGGTTATATCTTAACACAAAAACTATACAGCTAAAAGACACCTATCGTATCATCATAAGGTATTTATTGTTGTTGACAATTAGCTATTTTAAAGCCAAAATAGTATAATAAAGACCATGAAAAACATAAGAAATTTTTGTATCATCGCTCACATTGATCATGGAAAGTCGACTTTAGCCGACCGGATGTTGGAAATGACCGGAACTGTCGAGATGCGCAAGATGAAAGAACAGCTTCTGGATACTATGGATCTGGAGCGGGAACGGGGGATAACGATCAAAATGCAGCCAGTCAGGATGGCCTATCGGCCAAGAATTAAGAATTTAGAATTAGGAATTGAGAATAAAGAATCCATAGATATTCAAAATTCAAAATTCAAAATTCAAAATTCGGATTCAGAATTTATTCTGAATCTGATCGACACTCCGGGACATGTTGATTTCGGCTATGAGGTTTCGCGGTCTCTCGCAGCCGTTGAGGGCGCTGTGCTCCTTGTAGACGCAACCAAGGGTGTTCAGGCGCAGACATTGGCTAATCTATACCAGGCTATTGACAATAATCTGGAAATTATCCCGGTGGCCAATAAAATTGATCTGCCGAACGCCAACATCGAAAAAACTAAGCGGGAAATCATTCATATTTTGGGATGCAAAGAAGATGAAATTTTGGAAGTTTCCGGAAAAACAGGCTTAGGGGTGGAAAATCTTTTAGAAAAAATTATTGAAAAAATTCCGGCGCCCAAGGGAGATTTGAAAAAACCCTTAAGAGCGCTTGTTTTTGATTCAAAATATGATACCTATAAAGGCGTTCTGGCTTATGTACGGGTCATTGACGGAGAAGTCAAGGCGGAAGACAAAATTTCCTTGCTGGCAGCGAGTGCAATATCCGACGTCATTGAAGTAGGCTATTTAAAACCACAACTCGTGAAAAGCGAAAAACTGTCAGCCGGAGAAATCGGATATATCGCCACAGGACTTCGAAGCGTTGAAGATTGCCGCGTTGGCGATACGATTTCGGACAAGGCAAGAAATTCCAGTTCATTACCGGGATATAAAGAAGTCAGGCCAATGGTTTACGCCAGTTTTTATCCGATTGAAGGTGATGATTACAATTTCATGCGAGACGCACTGGATAAGCTGAAACTGAACGACGCCGCTTTTACATTTGAACCGGAAAGCAATCTAGCTCTTGGCAGGGGATTTCGCTGTGGATTTTTAGGGCTTCTTCATCTTGAAATAATCCAATCCAGACTTGAGCGGGAATTTGAAATCACGCCGACTGTAACCACACCAAGCGTTGTCTATGAAATAAAGATGTCCGCCAAAGGCGGATCCGCCTCCGGCGGAAAAACCAAAAAAATTACCATTTATTCTCCCTCCGAACTTCCTGATCCGTCAGAAATCGAAGAAATTTCAGAACCATATGCAACTTTGGATATAATTTCCCCCTCAAGCTACCTCGGCGCCATCATGGAAGTCATGCAAAATACCAGAGCACAATACCTGGACACGGAATATCTGGACGGAGAAAGGATGATTATGAAATTTATCTGCCCGCTGACTGATATTATTACCAATCTCCATGATGACATCAAAAGCGCCACCTCCGGTTATGCCTCGATGAATTATGAAATCAAAGATTGGCGCCCTTACGATCTCATAAAATTAGATATCTTGGTTGCCGAAGAAAAAATCGATGCCTTTTCCAGAATCGTTCCGAGAGAATGGGCTTTTAGTGAAGGAAAAAGAATTGTAGCTAAGCTTAAAGACGCCATCCCGCGGCAAAATTTCCAAATTGCCCTGCAGGCCGCTATTGGAGGAAAGGTGATAGCCAGAGAAACCATCAAGGCCTTCAGAAAAGATGTCATAGCCAAGCTTTACGGCGGAGACGTGTCCCGAAAGAAAAAGCTTCTCGAAAAGCAAAAAAAAGGCAAAAAGAAGATGAAAAATATCGGCCGAGTGAGCATTCCAGGCGAAGCCTTTTTGGCCGTACTGAAGAAATAAAGTTGACATTATTAATTAAGTAATTATCCCACAAATCTACAAATCAGCTACAAATATACAAATATGATATTAATATAATATTACCTGATTTGTAGATTCGTAATGGATTTGTAGATTCGTTGGTTTTTTGCTAAAATATTCACATGAGTTATATTCAAAAAAGGAACAAGCGGATGCGTAAGATTTGGGTCGTCATCTCGATTTTAGGAGTCTTAGCGATGATTGCCTTCACGATTGCACCAGCTCTAACGTTCTGAAAATAATGGAAAGTTCAAACAAAAGAGAAGGAGGAAGCTGGATTGTTAAGTTGTTTTTTTTGTTAAGTCTGGCAGTCCTTGTTTATGTCGCATATTCAGTAACAAAAGTTTTTTACAGAAAAAAACAAGTGCAAAAAGAAATTTCAAATCTTCAGGAAGAAGCAGTAAAAATCGAGAGGGATAATAATGATCTGAAAGATAAAGTAGCCTATTTTGAAAGCAAGGATTTTCAGGAAAAAGAGGTCAGAGACAAACTGAGCCTTCAGCTTCCTGATGAGAGTCTTGTCGTTGTAAAACCGGGATTGACCAAGGAAAAGGAAAGTGGGCCGATTGAAGCTGCTGAAATAGACAGACGTCTGGATAACACGCCTATATATAAAAAATGGTGGAACTATTTTTTTAAATATTAGCTGCTGCAATTTTGAAAAAGGAAAGCGAGGGAAAAAAGAATAAGAAAAAAGAAGAAGTTGCCGAAAAAAAAGACAAAAAAGTCAAGGCGGTAACCATTGCGTATTCCGCAGTTATTTTTGTCGTTGCTTTTTTGTTGCTTGTTGGGATAACAATTTATGGATTTGGTAAAGAAAATGCCTTGACCATAAAATCAGCTCAAATAATTCCATTTCCAGCCGCTTTTTTAGGATATGACACTATTTCCCTCAATGATCTGAACAATCGGACAGTTTCAGTAAAAAGATTTTACGAAAGCCAGGACTTTTCATCTCTTGGAATGCGGGTAGATTTTAACACTGATGATGGCAAAAAAAGGCTTCAAATAAAGGAAAAAGCTATTCTTAACAAAATGATTGAGGACAAAATAATCAAGAGGGAAGCCAAGAAAAGAGGAATAGTATTAAGCAGCGAAATAATTTCCCAGGAAGTCGACCGAAAAATGAAAGAATATGGCAGTGAAAATTATCTTAAGGAAAATATGGCGCGTCTCTATGGATGGGATATAGCAGATTTTGAAAATTATATCGTAAAACCGGATATGTACCGCGACAAGCTGGCAGAAAATATAAAAAAGAATGATCCGGAATATAAAAAAGCAAAAGAAAAAATCACAAAAGCACAAACGGAATTGAAAAACGGCAGCGCCTTCGCTGACACGGTGAAAAAATATTCAGAAGGTGAGTCCGCCAAAAATGGCGGAAGTCTTGGCTGGTTCCGAGCGGATCAGATGCTTCCTGAAATTGCCTTAACGGCTTTTTCTCTGGAAAAGGGAAAGACCAGTGATATAATCGAAAGTGCTGTCGGATATCACCTGATCAAAGTTGAAGATAAAAAAGAAGAAAATGGTGAAAATATAATAAAAATCAGCCAGATTTTCGTGAGAGTCAGCCCTATTTCCGAATGGCTGGCCAATCAAGAAAAAAATACCAAGATATTCATACCGCTTAAGGATTATTTTTGGAATAAAGATAGCCTAAGCGTTGAATTCAAAAGCGAAGAAATGAAAAAATTTGAAGAAAATGTCCTTCAAAATCCGTCTGATGATGCTTCGATGATGTTTTAATGTTAATAACACACTAAATTAACAAATATATATACGAAATTAACTAAATTATTAGTTGAGATTAGTGTGCATATTCGTTTCTTTCGTGTTTAATTTTATGCCAAAAGCAAAAGTAAACGAAGAGCTTTGCATCGGATGTGGGACTTGCGAATCTCTCTGCCCGAAAGTTTTCAAAATGGAAGATGGAAAATCACATGTTATTTCAGAAGAATGCACGGATTGCAACTGCGAAGAAGTTGTCGGAAGCTGTCCTGTGAGTGCAATCACATTGGAATAAAAAAGTTTTCGCAATGTAGTATTTTGCGGGAATAAGATCCGCGTTTTCTTGGAAAGTGCGGATTGTTATTCTTGTAATAATTAAAATAAAACTATGGAAAATTCGGAACTCAATCCAAACCAAACGGGCGAAATTGGCCCGCAAACTGAGAAAAAAGCTAAAAAGAAACCATTTGCAGCTGTTTTAGTTTTGGCTATTTTGATTTCTTCGAGCTTCGGAGCCGTTTTTGGCTTTATTGGAGGAAGCTTAGGACAAAAAGCGCTTGGTTCAAAAATATTTTCAAAATTTCCTTTTTCAAATGGACAACAGTCAGCTAAATCATCCAGTATTGTTAAGCAACAGCTCGTCGAGGAAGATTCAGCCGTTATTGACGTAGTGGATAAATCAAGTCCTTCTGTAGTAAGCATAGTTATATCCAAAGATGTTCCCAAAGTCCGAGGATTCTCCGGAGATCCTTTTGAATATTTTTTTGGCATACCCAATCAGGATAGCCAAGAGCAAGGCGGAACTCAAAAACAAACCATCGGGGGTGGCACTGGATTTTTCATAACCACTGACGGCATGATCGTAACCAATAAGCATGTCGTATCGGACACAACTGCGGACTATACCGTCATAACAAGCGATGACAAGGAATATGTGGCAAAAGTCCTGGCAAGAGACCCGGTAAACGATATCGCAGTTATAAAAATAGAAGGTGCTGATTTTCCGGTTCTAAACCTCGGAAACTCCAGTAAACTGAAAATAGGGCAGACTGTTGTGGCTATCGGGAATTCTCTGGGAGAATTTTCAAATACAGTAAGCAAGGGCATCATTTCAGGCCTAAAAAGAACAGTTACAGCCGGAGGAGGCCTGGGAGGATCCGAAACTCTCACAAATATCGTTCAGACTGATGCAGCTATTAATCCTGGAAATTCAGGAGGACCACTTCTTGACATCAGCGGAGAAGTGATCGGAGTTAATGTGGCAATGGCTCAAGGCGCCCAAAATATCGGTTTTGCTATACCGTCAGATCAGATTAGCAGAATTGTCGATCAGGTCAAAAAAACCGGAAAAATAACTACACCCTATATCGGAGTCCGCTATGTCCCGGTAGACGAAACCTTGCAAAAAGAAAATAATTTGCCTTATAATTACGGAGTTCTGGTAGCCAGAGGACAGAAAATAACTGATTTTGCTGTGATTCCAGGTTCTCCGGCAGACAAGGCGGGAATTTCCGAAAATGATATAATATTGGAGTTGGAAGGCAAGAAGATTGACGATAAAAACACCCTAACAGGCATGATTTCAGAGCACAATGTCGGAGATAGTATAACATTGAAAGTATGGCACAAAGGAAATACGCAAGATGTAAAAGTAGTGCTAGAAGAAAGAAAGTAAATCTTTATTAATTAAGAATTAAATACTACTATACTGATTCTTACTAAACTTCATTTCAAGAAAAACTGTATTTAACTCACATTAGTATATTCGCCTGCCTGCCGGTAGGCAGGTACAGATTCGTAATTCGTAGAGAATCCCATGGATTTAAATAAGCTTACAACTAAATCTCAGGAGGCGCTTAGAAGTTCCCAGGAACTTGCCATAATAAAAAGCCAGCAGCAAGTGGACGTTTTTCATTTGCTCTATTCCTTGGTTGTCCAGGAAAATTCCATTGTTCCGGTAATTCTCAAAAAAATAGAAATAAACACCGATCTGCTAAAAAAGGAGATGATGAACGAGATCGACAAATACCCAAAACTTGGAAAAAACGGCATTGCTCAGATATTCATCACGCCGGATCTCATTATTATCCTCAATGGCGCGGAACAGATCGCCAAAGAAATCGGTGATGAATATGTTTCTACTGAGCATCTTTTTCTTTCTCTTCTAAAAACCAAGAGCAAGGCAAAAGACTATCTTGAAAAAAACAATATCAAGTACGAAAATATCCTGAAAATCACTTCTCAGGTAAGGGGACACCAAAAAATCGATTCACCTGATCCAGAATCCAAGTTCCATGTTATGGAAAAATATACCGTCAACCTGGTTGAGCTGGCAAAAAACAAGCAGCTCGACCCGATTATAGGGAGAGACAATGAAATCAGGCGCGTCATGCAAGTGCTGAGCCGCCGGACTAAAAATAATCCGGTGCTGATCGGAGAAGCTGGAACAGGAAAAACCGCTATAGTCGAAGGACTCGCCCAGAGAATTGCGGATGGCGATGTTCCGGAAACACTGAAGGATAAGCTTTTGGTTTCCCTTGATCTCGGACTTCTTCTGGCTGGAACAAAATTCAGAGGAGAATTTGAAGAAAGAGTAAAGGCTATCCTTTCCGAAATTGACCGGGCAGCCGGAAAATACATACTTTTCATCGATGAACTGCACACTTTGGTTGGAGCCGGTGCCATTGAAGGAGCTCTCGATGCTTCCAATATGCTAAAACCAGCTCTCGCGAGAGGGAGAATAAAAATGATCGGAGCCACAACGACGCGTGAATATCAGAAATATATCGAAAAAGATGCGGCGCTGGAACGAAGATTTCAGCCAATCATGGTAGGAGAGCCGACTTTGGAAGATACAGTCGCGATCCTTCGCGGAGTAAAAGAAAAATACGAGGTTCATCATGGAGTCAAAATAACCGATAGCGCTATTCAAGAAGCAGTTATTTTGTCTGACCGATATATAACCGACCGTTTTTTGCCAGATAAGGCGGTTGATCTTATTGATGAAGCAACCTCGGCTCTTCGGATGGAAATAGACTCCATGCCGGCTGAAATTGACAGCACTCAACGACTGATACGCAGACTGGAGATTGAAAAGAAGGCTCTTGAGAAAGAAAATGATCCCGAATCGAAAAAAAAAGTCAAGGAACTGCTAAGGCGCCTGGCTGAAGTGAAAGAAGAAGCCAGCAAGGTCATGCTTCAATGGAAAGCAGAAAAAGATTTGATTACAAATATTAGAAACTATTCCGCTGGAATTGAGAAGCTGAAATCAGAAGCGGAAATTTCTGAGCGAAAAATGGAGCTTGATAAGGTTGCCGAAATAAGATACGGAAAAATTCCTGAATTGGAAAAGAAAGTAAGACAGGAAAAGAAAAAGCTCGATGCGATTCAATCTAAAAATCCAATTCTCAAAGAAGAAGTTACCGAAGAAGATATTGCAAAAGTGGTGTCTCGTTGGACCGGAATTCCTGTCACAAAAATGCTGGAAAGTGAAACTTTCAAACTTATAAGAATGGAGGAGGAGTTGGAAAAAAGAGTGGTTGGCCAAAGCGAGGCGATAAAGACTATTTCAAACGCTATACGGAGATCGAGATCGGGAATTTCCGTCCCCGAAAGACCAATTGGATCATTTATCTTTCTCGGTCCGACCGGAGTAGGAAAAACTGAGCTAGCTAAGGCTCTTGCGGAATTTTTGTTTAATGATGAACAGGCTCTTATCAGAGTTGACATGAGCGAGTACATGGAATCGCATAGCGTTTCAAAAATGATCGGATCTCCGCCTGGATATGTCGGATACGACGAAGGAGGACAGATGACAGAGCTTGTTAGAAAAAGACCTTATAGCGTCATTCTTTTTGACGAAATAGAAAAAGCCCATCCGCTAGTTTTCAATATAATGCTACAAATCATGGATGAAGGACATCTGACTGATTCCAAGGGCAGAAAAGTTAATTTCAGAAACACGGTGATAATAATGACTTCCAATGTTGGTTCTGAGATAATTTATAAAAGCGGCTTAGGATTCAAAGAAGCTGACGATAGAGAAATGATAAAAGAAGAAGATATGAAAGAAAAAGTCCTTATGTCGCTCCGAGAAACATTTAAACCCGAGTTTTTAAACCGCCTGGATGAAATAATAATTTTCCACCCGATAAATAAAAAAATGCTCAAGCAAATCATCGATCTTCAGCTGAATCTGATACAAAAAAGGCTCGATGATAAAAACATCAAGCTTAAATTGACCGCCTCTGCCAGGGAATATTTTGTCCAAAAGGGCTATGAACCGGCTTATGGAGCAAGACCATTGAAAAGAATAATACAAAATGAAGTTCTTGATGAATTGGCCATGCTGATTATTGAAAAAAAGATAACCAATGGGCAGAAAGTTACCGTGGATTCCCAAAAAAACAAGATAATTTTCAATTACTAATCGGATGTTTATTAAATTGCAGCCGCTTTTGTATTCACTGGCCTTTTTTATAGGTCTAGAATCCGTTCTTTTCTTCCATAGACATGTTTTTGCAATCGCGATTTTTTTGCTACTTTTTTCAATTTATGGAGGAAGAAAACTAGGTGGCAGGTGGAAATATTCAGTTCTGCCAGCTCTCTTTTCCATCTCCAGCGTTTCTCTTTTTTATCTCATTGCCCTTGGATATGAGCAGCAGATTTTTTGCGCGCTTTCCACGCTGATGTACTATCTTTCAATGCTTGGAGCATACAGACTAGGACAATATGGAGAAGACAAAACTGCCCGGGGCATGAATATGGCAGCAACCGTATCGACTATTTTCTTCACATATTCAAGCGCTTACGGCCTATATCTCAACTTTTTGGTGCCTCTTTATCTGTTGATGATCGTATACCTCGTAGTCACACTGCTAGTAAGCTATCAACACCTGTCAATAGTCAAAAGCGATGACAAAAAAACAGTCTGGATCTATAGTTTTATTCTTGCGCTTATCATGTCTGAACTCATTTGGACGATGAATTTTTGGCCTTTCGGATATTTGACTACCGGAGTGATTGCCCTTATACTTTATTATATAATTTGGGATGTAATACAGTGCTATTTTCAGGATATATTAAGCAAAAAAAGGGTGCTGTCCAATATGATTCTATTTACCTTCTTAATCGGCTTTATTCTCCTAAGCGCTAAATGGATACCGGTAATATGAAATGATTAAAAAAATACTTTTTATAATAATAGTTATTATTGTCTCCGGCTTAAGCGGGATTATTTTTGATCGTTATTTTTTTCCATATCTCGCAACAACAAAATTTTTTTCCAAATATGATTTTCTGAAGAAATCGGCGGAAAACGTCACCGTAATAAATAAAACAGAGCAAGTATATATAAAAGAAGAATCTTCACTCGACAAAATAACCAACCAGGTTTCGACATCCATTGTAAATATAATTTCTTATCCCAATCCCGATATTAAAGCAACACAAAAAATCACAAACCCCGGACAAACCAAAAATGGAGCAGGAATGATAGTTACCAGCGACGGCTTGATAATGACCTACTTGAGCGCAATCAATTATGAAGGTTCTCCGATAAAGGCGGATCAGCCTCCGGCTAACAAATATAAAATCATGTCTTCAGACGGAAGTATTTATGATGCCCAGCTTCAAGATATTGATTCTTGGAGCAATTTGGCTTTCTTGAAAATCAGCGCCAGTAATCTCCCAGTAGTTTCATTCGCCAATTCCGATGAGGTTAAGTCCGGAGAAAAAGTTGTAGCCGTAGGAAACAACCAGAGAGACTATCAGAATCGATTCGCGTCCGGCCAAATATTTGGTCTAAACAAAACATATAACCTGTCCGGGAAAGCACTCTCAATGTCAGATAAGATGGAAGGTGTTTTTGAAGCTAACGCGGATTTCGGCCAAAATTTTGTCGGTGGCCCATTGGTTGATTATGCCGGCCAGGTAGTTGGAATTCTTGGATCCATTGAAAAAGAATCCAAAGTTGATTTCTTTGGCATCCCATCCAACAAAGCAAAGCTTGTTCTTGATCGAGCCATAAGCAAGGAACTGCAAAATAATTATCAGTTAGGCATATATTTTATTCCTGTTACGAAAACTTATTCTCTGATTAATAATCTTTCCGTCGATAAAGGAGCTTTGATCTATTCCCCATCAGGACAGCAAGGCCTCGCTATAATTTCCGGATCACCGGCCTCCAAGTCAGATCTTAAAATCAACGACATAATCACTCAAGTTAATGGAGAAAAAATTTCAGATGACAAGAGCCTGCCAGATCTTCTTTACAAGCACAAGAAAGGGGAAGAAATCGAACTTAAGGTAATAAGAGATAAGAATGAGCTAAGCATCAAAGTAACTCTTTAAACCACCTGACTAATTTATGGGGATTAGTTAATGAATATTGGAAAATATTCTTTTTTTATAGCCAAAAAGAGATAAAACTGATAGAATTATTCCATGAAAGTGCTTTTTCTTAATTATGAATATCCGCCGCTCGGAGGAGGAGCAGCTACAGCCAGCTCTAACATTTTAAGGGAATTTTCTAAAATTCCCGGTTTAAAGGTGGATCTGGTCACATCATCAGATGACGGGTATTTTCATCTGGAGCATATCGGAGAAAACATCAATATCCATAAGCTTCCGATTGGGAAAAACAAGAAAAACTTGCATTTCCAATCACAAAAGGATCTGCTTGCCTATTCCTGGAAAGCCTATTGGTATTCAAAAAAACTAATCAAACAAAATAATTATTCGCTGTCTCATTCTTTTTTCTCTGTTCCCTGCGGTTTTCTCTCCTTACTTTTCAAGGCTAGTTATAAAATTCCTTTCATCATTTCTCTTCGCGGAGCTGATGTTCCGGGATATTCAGAAAGATTTTCTTTCATTTACGGTTTTTTAAAGCCACTCATAAAACTGATATGGGGGAAAGCGGATGCGGTCGTTTCCAATTCCGAGGGACTGAAAAAACTGGCGCTAGCTTCAAAACCAGACCAAAAGATAGACATCATTTATAACGGTACTGATGTTGAAAATTTCAAACCGGACGACAATCGTAGAAATAAGGAAAAATTTATCATCACGTTGGGCGGAACCAGAGTAACTGCGCGAAAAGGTATAAATTACTTGATTGAAGCAGTATATGGCCTACATCAAAAATATCCTCAGATTTGCGTGACTGTAATAGGGGAGGGAAATGAAAAAGAAAATCTTGAGAATTTGTCGAAAAAACTAGGCATTAAAGATAAGATAATTTTTTTAGGCCGCGTTGAGTATAATAAAATAAACGCTTATTATCAGGAAGCTTCGGTTTTTGTTTTGCCGTCCCTAAATGAAGGCATGAGCAACGCCATGCTTGAAGCTCTAGCTTCGGGACTTCCCATCATTGCTACCGACACCGGAGGAACAAGAGAGCTCGTATCAGATGGAGAAAACGGATTCATCATTAAGATGAAGGACTCAAATGATATCGCCAATAAAATTGAAGTTCTCATAAAAGATGAGGATTTGCGCCTCAAAATGGCTAAAAAAAGCCGGGAAAAAGCGCTTCAGCTCAGCTGGAAAAATGTGGCAGCGAAATACTATGAAATTTATAAAAAATATTCTGAATAAGAGGTATATAAAAATAATGCTGAAAATTATTATCAGTGTTTTTTTCGTCTATCTGGTTTTCATAAAAACCAGCTGGCCGGATTTTTTCTTTTATGTCGAAAAGATAAAATTGTGGCATGTTGCTCTTTATATAATATTTTTGATCATCGGAATGGTCATATGCTCTTACCGCTGGAAAATTTTAGCTGAATTTAAAGGCATAAAAATGCCTCTCTGGGAATATTTCAAGCTGTATCTCACCGGAACTTTCATTAACAATTTTATGCCTTCTTTTATAGCCGGAGATGCATATAAAGCCTACGGGATAGCTGGTCCGGAAAAAAAGTACGCCGAAGCAGCCTCCTCTGTCATGATGGACAGAATAACGGGACTTCTCGGAGCCATGATCCTAGCTTTAGTCTTCAGTCTTCTTAATATCAAAAAGGTGTGGAGCAATCACTGGCTGGTGCTTGCAAACTTCGGAATCATATTTTCCCTTTTTACCGATATCATCATTGCAAAACTCAGAAATATAAGCTGGCTCCAAAAAATCGTCTTTAGAATTATGCCCCAGAAAATACTTGATTTCTTAAAAGAGCTTTATGCTTACAACAATAAAACAAAAATAATAACCCGGGCGATTATTATTTCTATCTGGTTTTCTATTATCGGACTGGCTTTTCTCAATTATATCCTCTTTTGGGGATTAGGAGTGAATATTGGAATCTTGGATTACCTTTCTGTCATTTTTATTGTCAGTGTCATTTCTGCTTTGCCAATTACCGTAAACAACATCGGCCTCAAAGAATGGGCGTATATAAATCTTTTTGGATTTTTCGGTGTAAGTTCAGGAGCTGCTGTTGCAGCGGCTATCATCAGCCGTTTTTTACAGATGTTGGTTAGCTTTGCCGCTTTGCCGATTTATCTTCAAAAAAAGAAATAATCATTTGGCAAACAGCTTCTTCCAGGTTAAGATATTTGAAATTTGAACTGACTGCAGAGTTGGTTTTTTGTTATACAAATCTTGCTTTATAATTGCAGAGACTTCAGGCTTAGGCTTAAGATTGACAACGACTAGCGCACCGAAATTTTTTGTTTCCGAAACATCAAAACTGCCCAAATATTGTTTGAGGTATTTTTCTGGCTTGAAAAGAGATTGTTCAATTATAAAATAATTGCCTTGTTCAAAAATATTATCACCAGTATTTACAAAAATAAATTCTTCAAAAGGAATACCCTTCTTTTGAAGATGATACCAAAATACTGGATCGTATTCATGAACGCCTTTAAGATAAATCGGATATCCATTGTTTTTGTATCTGGTCTCGATGTAGCTTGTAATCTGTCGCTGTTGCAGGAGAGTAATACGGGCATTGTTAGGAAAAACATCTTCTGTTCCAACTTGAATTTTTTCTTGTGATACCTTTTCCAGCTGATCATAATATGCGATTATTTTCTTGATGTTTATAGAACTGATTGCAATAATGACAATCGTAAAAATAACCAGTCGTATTTTATTCTTATCGGGGTTTATTTTTTCGAGAATGAGTCCAGCATATATTATGGCAAGGGGTGAGACTAAAAGGAAGAATCTTGGGTAAATATAGAAACCATCATATGTTATCAGGAACAAAAATAAAAAAAATGAAGAAAACCACAGCCCGCACAGACAAAGAAAATCTTTTCTTACAGAATCCTTTTCACGTTTTAGATTGAAGGCTAAAATGATTAAACTAGCAAAAAAAAGAATAATTCCAGATATTCTAGCTAAAAAATCAGAGCGACAAGTCTTACAAAGAAGTCCGGCATCATATCCCTTAAAACGCTTGCCGTTGATCTTATCAATACTGCTAACAATTAAAAAATATTCTAATGAGCTATATCTGATGTCCTGAAATATTTTTTCTCCAATAGATTTTTCTCCCTTATCTGCATCTTTTTGGCCTGAACTACTTTCATCTAATCCTAACTTCTCCGAAAAATATTTTATATTTTGCCCTCCGGTTTTTATGTCGCTTAGAACAACTGGGGAATATACTACAAGCAAAATAAAAAATGATATGAGCCAAATCTTTAACTTAAATTTCGGCCTTTTTATTAAAAGGAAGGTGATAAATACCAAGGGAATGCTAAAAAAAGAACTGAAATGGATCTGAGATGCGACTGATGCGATAAAAACCGCCACAATAAACCATCGTTCTTTGTTTTTTTCGCTTTCAGATACACTCCTAAGAAGAGAGTAAAAGGCAGCTAGTGTCAAAAATGGCAGAACATTGGGACTCCAGGAAAACCTGGAATAAAGAACTAAATAAAGCGACGTGGAAAATATAGCTAGAAGACCCAGAGATAATTCCTTCGAAAAATAGTGCCGACATAAAAAATAAAAAAGAGGCAACGCTAAAATAGAAAAAATCAATATTTGCATGGCATGTCCGACCGGATCGTTCCCAAAAATCTTAGCACTAGCATATTCCATATAATAGAAAGCTGGGCCAAGCCGAAGCGACCTTCCTCCGCCAGCTGTCGGCCCAAGAAGAGGAAGATTGGCTATGCCCTTTTCTACCGCTGGAGAAACCAAAAGAGTATCGTAAGTCTGATCTATTTCAAAATGCAGCCAGTCGGAAAAATGATAGGCGCGCAAAAAAAAGCCCAAAAAGAAAACAACAAAAAAAAGAGTTATCTCCCATTTATTTTTTTTGATTTTATCCTTTAGCATACATGATTAAAACCTATCCAAAAAATCAAACTCATTTTTCAGTTCAGGATGAAAAACTACCTCCGTTACCTTATTGTCTGGAAGAGTATCCAAAAATGCATCAAAATTGCCTATCCAGTCAAAACTAACCATGAGATCAGAGGTGTCAATTTGATATTTTTTAAATTTAGCTTGGTTTCTTTCTTTGAGCCAATTAAGAATGGTGGAGACTTTGCTAGAATTGATTTTGAAAGATAGTTTTCCTAGACGAACATAGCTAATTTTGTATTTATCGCAAAGTTTCAAGAGCACATTAAAATAAGGGCTGAAAAAATGTATATGCTCATGCGAGCTAACTCCGTCAGGAACCCGGCCAACTTTTTTTTGAAAATCAATGATCTGCTGTTCCCATTCCTGTTCAACTTTTCCAGGAGTTCCTTTGCCAAAAAAAAAGTTGTATAAAAAGGACAGCATTCTCTTGACTACTCCGGAGTCAATCACCCGAGGATTATTTTGCCAGTAATCCAACTCATCTTTGGCCAGATGTAGATGGATGTCCAGTTTTATTCCGGAACTCAAAAGCCCCTGAATTTGTTCGGGCTTGAGATTGTCGCTCACCATAATTTCCACACGATCGAGTTTATTTTTATGGACTAGCGCTAAAATATTTTTATTAGCTATCTGACTGATGCCGAAATCATCCGCAGAAACAACAATTGTTTTGCCGTTTTTATGAAGCATAGTTAAATTTAGTCTGCTTACCCCTAGTTTCTATTGTAATATATAAATTAAAATAAAGAAAATCCCGCTAAATTAATCAGCGCCTTAAAATAAGAATGGTCTGACTCGAAAACTTTTTTTTAGAAACTATTTCAAGATCATCTCGCATTTGTCCGGGATCCGTTTTTCCGAGGTTATTTTCTTCAATATAGAAAACGAGTGTCCCGGGATTTATTTTTCCGCTTCCAAGCGATTCTTTGCTTATCTTTTCGATCTTTATTCTAGATTCTCTGGCAAAATATTCGATAGGATAATAGAAGCGACCCACAAGCTTATCCTGCCCTGAAAAATAAACTTTAGAGCTGTTTTCTGAAGAAGAAAAAACATATTGAGAAATTAGTTCAACTTCAGAAAGAGTGCTATTTTCAGAATTATTTTCCAGTCCTTTCATATAACTTTGCGCTTTTAAGCCATCTCTATAAAGAGAACAAATAATTAGAAAAACAACGACTACTATTGCAATTTTATTTCCCATTTTTCCATATTTCGTTTGAATTGCTTCAATCATAAGCCCCAAAAGAACAAAAGGAAT
>Ga0247841_10002831_pt1 | contig 33464 bp, 30 predicted proteins | sample LaCruzMarch2015__2_FD_192410 | JGI IMG/M metagenome (GOLD analysis project Ga0247841, IMG submission 192410) | Freshwater microbial communities from meromictic Lake La Cruz, Castile-La Mancha, Spain - LaCruzMarch2015_18m | ecosystem: Environmental > Aquatic > Freshwater > Lake | place: Spain...
TCCCAGGTGGATAAAATTAAAAAAAATCGAGAAGAAATACATTTTTGTTCAAATTGTCAGAGAATTTTAATCCATAACTAAATGATAACAATCTATATTGATGGCGCCTCCAGGGGTAATCCAGGGAAATCAAGCTGTGCGTATGTCATTGAAGAAAAGGGCAAAGTGGTTGAAGAAAAAGTAAAATTCTTAGGAGTGAAAACAAATAACCAAGCAGAGTATATGGGTTTATTGATGGCACTGGAACGAATGATTGAAATGAAGAAAAAAGATGTCATACTGTATAGCGATAGTGAGTTACTAGTAAAACAATTAAAAGGATTCTACCAGGTAAAATCAGAAAATTTAAAGCCGTTGTATCGACAGTTTCTGCTGTTGCGGAAGGAATTGGGTGCATTTGATATTTTGCATATACCAAGAGAGAAAAACATTCGAGCCGACAAGCTTTGCAATCAAGAACTTAACCTAAATAATTCATAACAATTTTGAGGAGGTGTTCACTTTGGTAAGACTAGAAAACTTAAATAAAGAAGAATTAGAAAAATTACGAGCAAGAGATCTGTATGAAGTTGCTCGAGAAGTAAATATTAAAAGGTATACCCGGTATAAAAAAGACGAGTTAATTCAATTGATTCTTGGATTACATGATGGAAAAAAGAACCAGGAAACAATTCTAGTCGAGAAAAAACAAGAAAAAATAAAACCTGTGGAAAAAAAGATGGAGCCTGTCTATAAACCAGTCCTCAAGAAAAAACCATTTTCTGCAAAACCTGAGGTAAAAGTCGAAACAAAAAAACTGGAAGAAAAGAATCCTGAAAAAAAACCGGAAATCCTGCCGGAACCGATTGTAGAAAAAAAGATAGAAACACCGATAGCTGGATCTGATTTAAGAGGAAGAGGCGTCCTGGACATTCATTCTGACGGTTATGGATTTCTCCGATCCAAAAAATATTTGCCTTCTTCAACCGATATTTATATTTCACCAGCCCAGATTAAAAAATTTGGTTTGAAAGAGGGAGATGATATTGCTGGGATTATCAGAATGCCGGAAAAAGAAAACGATAAGTATCCAGCCTTGGCAAGGCTCGAAACGATAAATGGAGTACCCTATGAGGAAGTGGACCGGGATCGACCGCGTTTTGAAGACCTAATTCCGATTTTTCCATTAGAACGTTTTAAGTTGGAATCAAAAGAAGTATCGAATCTTACCATCCGTTTAATCGATCTGACCACTCCCCTTGGCAAAGGACAACGAGGATTGATCGTTTCACCTCCCAAGGCCGGGAAAACAACGATTATCAAACGGATTGCGCAGAGTATTTCAGTCAATCATCCCGAAGTGTATTTAATGATTCTTCTTATCGATGAAAGACCAGAAGAAGTCACCGATATGCAACGTTCTGTAAAAGGTGATGTAATATCTTCGACATTTGACCAGCTCCCCGAAAACCATATTCGAGTCGTTGAATTAGCCGTAGAAAGAGCAAAAAGGCTCGTAGAAGCCAAGAAAGATGTTGTTATTCTATTGGACGGCATTACTCGTCTAACCCGGGCTTATAACTTGTCTGTAACCCCTTCTGGGAGAACTCTAACGGGTGGTCTCGATACCGCGGCAATTCATGGGCCAAAAAAGGTGCTGGGCGCTGCCAGGAACATTGATGGCGGCGGTAGTTTGACCATCATAGCCACATGTCTGATCGAAACAGGGTCAAAGATGGATGAAATCATATATGAAGAGTTCAAAGGAACGGGTAATATGGAATTGGTTCTGAATCGAAACCTGGCTGAAAGAAGATTGTATCCAGCCATTGAGCTAAAGAAATCAGGCACAAGACGAGAAGAACTGTTATATTCACCTGATGAATTGAAGCGCATTTGGGCTCTGAGACGGTTTATTTCAAATCTGGAATCGGGAGAAGCTCTGGAAAGATTAATTAAATGGACGAGTGAAACCTCTTCCAATGAAAAATTTCTGGAGAGCATAGCCGTAGATCCAAAATTGTAAAAAATACACTTTATGCATGAAAAGCTAATTGATTTAAAAAAAAGATACAAAGATGTATGGAGCAAACTTACAGATCCAGAAATTGTTTCAAACCAGGAACTATTGATAAAATATGGCAAAGAAGAGGCAGAGTTAAAAGATTTTTCGAACTTATTTGATCAATATAAACAGCTGGAAGAAGATCTGTCTGTACTAGAACAGATCAAAGAAGAAGAGAAAGATGTGACAATGATATCCGATATTCAATCTGAGATTTCAATTCTATGCAGAAAGCTTAAAGATCTTGACGAAGAGATCAAAGAAAAGCTTCTTCCAAAAGATCCAAAAGACGAGAAAAGTGTTATTATGGAAATTCGTGGTGCTGCTGGAGGGGAAGAAGCTGCCTTATTTTCTGCTGCCCTATTTCGAATGTATGCTACCTATGCAAGCTCAAAAGGATGGAAAATTAGTATCCTCTCTTCTAACCAGACAGGTTTGGGCGGATTCAAAGAAGTTGTATTCTCGATTGAAGGTCGGAGTGTTTACCATTATTTAAGGTTTGAAAGTGGAGTTCATCGAGTTCAAAGAGTCCCAAATACAGAATCCAGTGGAAGAGTTCATACTTCAACTTCTACTGTGGCTGTCCTCGCAGAGGCAGAAGAAGCAGAAATATCCATCAAACAAGAGGATCTTCGGATTGATGTTTTTAACGCTTCTGGACATGGCGGGCAGAATGTACAGAAAAATGAAACAGCCATCCGAATTACTCATTTGCCAACTGGAATCGCAGTCAGCTGTCAGGATGAAAGGTCACAGCTTCAAAATAAAGAACAGGCCTACAAAGTACTTCGAGCGAAATTGTTAGAAATGGAACAAGACCGAATTCAGAAAGAAGAAGCAAAAAGTCGGAAGACTCAAGTCGGTTGGGGAGATCGAAGTGAGAAAATCCGAACATATAATTATCCCCAAAATCGTGTGACAGATCATCGAATCGGACTAACTCTATATAATCTTCCTGAAATCATGAATGGATCGTTAGATGAACTTATTTTAGCGCTTCGAGTTTTCTATGATGAGAAAAGAAGGGAGGATTTTGATCTGGAATGATAAAAAAAAACAGACAAAATGAACTATCCATAGCAGAATTACTCTCCATGGGAGCCAAGGACCTTAGAACATTGCCTTCGAAACGATTGGAAGCAGAAGTATTGCTGTCTTACGTTATCAAAAAAAATAAAGTAGAGATGTACCGAAGTATGCTGAATAAAATTGACCCAACAGTTGAAATCACTTACAAAAACTTACTCCAGCGAAGAATTTCTGGCGTACCATTGTGCTACATTACTGGGAAAAGAGAATTCTTTGGACTTGATCTTTTTGTGAACGAGGCAACCTTAATACCCAGGCATGAAACAGAAACCCTTGTGGAGCAAGCTTTATTTTGGTTAAAAAATAATCCAAAACAAACAGGGATTGTTTTAGAAATTGGTATTGGCTCGGGCGCGATTTCAATCGCATTAGCGAATCATTGTCATACGATTTGTATAGATGCAGTTGATATTTCCGAAAAAGCTCTTTGTGTAGCTGCAGTAAATATAAACAAATACCAGTTTAACGATCGAATTCATCTTTTCAAAGGCAACCTTTTCTCTCCAATACCCCCAGAAAACAGATATAACCTTATAATTTCAAATCCCCCGTATATTCCGACAAAAATAATACCTACATTAGCAAAAGAAGTTCGCGCTGAACCTTTTATTGCCTTAAATGGGGGAGCAGAAGGTCTTACGATTCTACACAAAATTATTCGTGAAGCAAAAAATTTCTTACTGCCAAATGGTTGTTTGCTTTTAGAAATCGGTGGAATTCTACAAGAAAAGAAAGTGATAGAATTCTTCTATCAATATGGATACAGAAATGTATTTACGCGAAAGGATCTTGCTGGCATTACAAGAGTTGTAGGAGGCTCCCAATCGAATACAAACTAATCCTTTTTTGTTTGATCACATATTTGTATGGATCCATTCCTTTTGGATATTGGCTAGCTTTAAAAATTAAGAAGATAAATGTTCGTAAACTGGGCAGTGGGAATATTGGCGCAACAAATATTACGAGAATCTTGGGTGTCCGATTTGGTTTAATTTCATTTCTTTTTGATTTTTCTAAAGGAGTTTTACCCTTTTTGGTTGGTTCCTTTCTTTTTCCGGGATTAGCAAAAGATCTATTATTGCTGATCGCTTCTTTCGGAATCATTGGTCATGACTATTCTCCTTTTCTTGCTTTTCAAGGAGGTAAGGGTATTGGAACTACTTTCGGGTTAGCTCTTGTCTTTCACTGGTCTTCCACACTGATTGCTGCTTCTCTTTGGATTTCTATCATACTAATCACTGGTTATGTCTCATTGGCCTCGATCCTGACTATTTCTATCGTCCCTGTCTTATATATTATTTTCGGATTAAATGTTCGATTACCCTATTCTATGGTTTTTGGAATTTTCTATTCCCTGTTAGGCATTTTCCAGCATAGAAATAATATAAAACGCCTAATTCATAAATGCGAAAAGGTGTCCTTTAAGAAGAATTTTCTTCATAATGTATGATAATTAACATTGAACATAGAGACTCTCTCACACAATTTGAAAAAAAACTTATTCAAACCTCTCTTCTCCTGGATAAAATTATTGCTTTCCCCACTGATACAATCTATGGCTTTGGTGTTAATGGTTTTTCAAAAAAGGCGGTTGAGAATCTATTCAACAGAAAAGGCAGAAGTAATGAAAAGCCATTAATTTTACTGACAGATACTATCGAAAAGGTGTTTCCGTTTATTCTAGGAGGTGATGATTGTGTATTTAATGCAACGAAAAAGTATTGGCCCGGCCCCTATACTTTGATTCTTCCCTTCAAAACAGACAGCTCTTTGTGTTTCTCTGTTCATCCTTCAAAAACGATAGGTGTTCGAATTCCAAACCATATACTTTTACAGGACTTATTATCATTTCTTCCCTTTCCAATTGTTACAACCAGTGCCAATATTAGTGGAGAAAACCCATGTATAGATGGAACGGAAATTGAAAAAACATTAAATGGAGACACACAATCTCTTGGCATCATTTTAGATCAGGGAAATCTGGATACTAAGTCTCCATCAACGATTCTAGAATTTAAAAATGGTGAGTTTGTCACATTGTTAGATCGGACACATTCTGTAAAATGAATGAGTCTTTGCGTCGGTTCTATAAAAATCCAAATTATATTTTTTTGCTAGCGATTATTTTTCTCCTCTTGTATGGCAGTATCTTTATTTATAGTGCCAGTTTTTCTCTCGGAAGCTCCCATGCGATGATAATAAGACATTTTGTTTTTGTTGGATTGGGAATTTTGTTGTTTTTTGGAGCTGTTATGATCCAAAAAGACTTAATTCATGATCTAGCCTATCCAATTTACGGCTTTTCTTTTTTACTTCTCTTGATTTTAATTGTAATAAAGTTTGTTACAAAATCAGATGAAGCGTTTCGTTGGATTCAGATTGGAAATTCAAAATTATTCCAGCCTTCGGAGTTTATGAAAATTGGCTTGATTTTGGCTTTATCAAAACTATTTTCTACGAAGAAGATGAGTGATATCCGAATGTATATAATGGCCTGCATACTTACTATGATTCCGGTACTACTCGTTTTGCTCCAGCCCGACTTGGGGACAGCTTCCGTGATTTTGTTTATTTTTTTACTGATGACTTTTTTTTCTCGATTAGGTTTTAAATCTGTATTTTCTACCATACTACTTGGAAGTATTGTAGCTTATCCTCTACGAAAATTTCTTTTTAAACCTTACCAACTACAACGATATTATACATTGTACAATATGTTTCTTAATCCCAGGTTTGTTGACCCAACAGGAGAAGGCTGGAGCATAACCCAAGCCCTTATTGCCATTGGATCTGGAGGATTACTTGGTAAAGGTTTGCTAAAAGGGACACAATCGAAAATGCGTTTTCTCCCGGATACACAATATTCGGATTTTATTTTCGCTGTCATCGGGGAAGAATTTGGTTTTTTCGGGTGTCTTCTATTAATTTTTTTCTATTTTTTATTACTTATATCCAGCATCAACATTATCTTTCATAGCGAAAACTATTTCGAGAAAATGCTCCTCATCGGGATTACAGGCTATTGGTTTATCCAGATTTTTACAAATATTGGTATGAATGTTTCAATTCTTCCGGTTACTGGTATACCACTTCCCTTTGTTAGTTATGGGGGAAGCGCTTTGTTAACAAACTTCATCGTCGCAGGGCTTGTATACAATGCCCAAATAAATCGTAAAAAACTAGAATTCTAGCGTTATAATATACAATTATGTTTCAACGACAAAAAATTTTATTTTTGATTCTTTGCGTTTTTTCTTCGCTTTTTATTCGCAACTCACCTTTGAACGCAATTCAGAACATTGAAGTAATTGTTAAACCTCGCAGAATAAGCTCAAGAGCGACTTACATTTTTAACCTTAATCTGGAACAACCTCTTGAGGTACATGACTGGATCAAAATTATATGGCCTAAAGAAACAAAATTACCAATTTTACCAGAAGATCCAACCGAACGCAGAGCAGAATTAAAGCGCATCATTGAGTCTATTTTTATTGGAACATCTCAATGCTCAGCTTGTCAGGGACTTCCAGAAATAAATTACCAGGAAAATTCGATACGCTTTAATATCCACTTCGAATTGAACCCAAATATCCATGGATATGAAAGAATCAATATCGTTTTTACGGATCGGGTGGGCATAACAAATCCCGAAAAACCAGGATTTTATGTGATAAAAATTGCAACATCAAAAGAACAAACCCCATCCAAATCGATTCCTTACGAAATCGTAAGGAGTCAAATCGGTGAACCAGACGGAAAACCAATTGTAACGGTTAGTCCAAATGGCTCTTACTCAAATAGCCAATATAAAATTTTGTTTCGGTTGGGGCGAGGTGGAGCTCTGCTTTTTAACCAAAGCCGCCTCCGAATTCAGTTTCCAAAAGAAACCATTTTTTCACTATCTGGTAGTGCTATTGAACCTCATTTTATTAAACTGAATGGGGTCCCTGTCAAAAACAAAATTATGATTACTGAACAATTTATCACATTTATTTCATCCATCAATACAGAAAACAGTGATATGGTGGAACTGGTATTGGAAAAAGGTGTGGGTATTATCAATCCGGTAGAAGTTGGTGAATATTCCCTACAAGTATCAACATCAGAAGATCCTTACTGGGTTGAGTCCAATCAGTATTCCATCGAAAAAAGCCAGGAGCCTTTGATCGTGATTCCAAATAAAGTGAACCAAGTGGCTTCCTACCAATTTCAATTCCTTAATCACAATAAAATGCAGACAATGGACGGGATCTTTGTTCTTTTTCCTGACTCGATTCAATTACCCAATACAATAAATCCAATCAATATTATCGTGAACAAAAAACATGTACAATCCCTGTCACTAAAGAAAAATTTGATCATCCTATTCCCTAAAGAAATCTTTGAGGTAAATTCATTATTAACGGTCGAATTCAAGCCAGATTGTGGGATTAAAAATCCAGCAGAGGCTGGCAAAGTGTCCCTTGGTTACAAAATTGCAGATCCAGATGAATTCGAGTTTACTTCCGCGGTTTTAATTGAGAAAAAATGTATTTCAATCCAATCAATACAAGTTGATCCTCCCAATGCAGGAGCAAAAGCTGAATTTTTGTTTCACATTGTAGTGGATGAATTAAAAGGTATTCCGTCAGGAGAGAGCGTATTCATTGAGTTTCCACCTGAGACCAATCTTCCCTCTTCTCTTTTCAAAGAGATGGTTCGGATTAACGGCAAAATACCTGAAGAAATTAAATTAATTCATCCATACACAGTGTCAATACATATTCCGTTCTTCTCTGCATTTGAAGATACAGTTAAAATTGTATTCTTAAAAGAGTTTGGCATAATAAATCCACCGGAAGGAAACAAATTAATCTCGTTTTCCTTATATTGTTCAATAGAACCAAATCTGAAAGAGAGCAAAGAAATTTTCTTGTATCCTTCATTACCAAAAACAACTCTACATTTACTTGAAGGTAAAAAAGGGACCAATGATTGGTTCATTAAAGCACCTGTCCTTTCTTTTTCGACTAGCGAAGAAGGCTGTAAGACTTTTCTCTGGTGGCATCAGCTATCAGAAAATGCTTTGGAATACACTAGTCCTCAAGTCTTGTCAGATGGCCAGTATGAAACCGTTCTGTATTATTATTCAGAAAGCGCCTTTGGCAAAGAGGAAACACAGCAGATTTCACTTAAGGTTGATACTGTATCACCGATTCTAACGATTGAAAAACCAATCTCCTTGTCGTTCAAAACAAACCAATCTCCTTTTTCCATTCAAGGCTATATCTCTGAGCTTGATTATTTGTTGTTTGGAGAAAATACAAAAAAAAGAGACATGAATCTAACTATTAACGGCTTACCAGCATCTATAAATACGTTAAATGGTAAATTTTCTTATCCAGTGGCACTCACAAAGGAAAAGAACTCAATCCAAATTAAATTAGTCGACAATGCCGGGAATATGGATGAAAAGAATATTGAGATTTTTTATCGAAATCAAAAACCGAAACTTCTTTTTCTTTCCCCCAAAATGGAGGATACTGTCCTTTCAAAGATTCTTTCTTTTACTGGAAGGACTGAACCTGGATCACGACTAACATATAACAACACTGAAATAATCACACAATCAGATGGATCCTTTCAGTTCGATACCACTTTACAGAATCCTGGCAAAAAGAGCTTCTTTTTTTCTGTTACGGATACATTTGGAAATCAAGGGGACTTTGAAATACTCATATGGTATGGTTATTCCATTTTGCTTCGTATCAATTCGTTGCAAGCCTTAAGTAATGGTATGAAAAAGAATTTAGATCTTTCCCCTTTTATTAGAGATAGTCGAACCTTTGTCCCTTTTCGGTTTCTTGGGGAAGAGCTGAGAGCAGTAATCCGTTTTGAGAAAAATCCAATCAGTAAACAGGTTTCAAAAATATTCTACGAGTTAAATACTTTACGGATCGAGTTATTGATTGGGAATAAGGAATGCCTTGTCAACGATCAAAAGGTTATCATGGATTCACCTCCGTTTATTATCAATGGTAGAACGGTTGTCCCTCTGCGTTTCATGGGGGAAAACCTTGGATGTAAATTGATATGGAATCCAAATATCAAAGAAATCCTGTTACAATATCCAAATGACTAAGGAAAAAGTATTGTGATTGTAAGAAAGTTTCGGTTTGCAGGTCCAAACAATTTTTATCCGGACAATACAGAATCAATTGAAACATTCATTCATAAACATGAAAAAAAGGTGCAATCAAAATGCAATGCTTTCTCGATTATTTGTCCCCATGCTGGTTACATTTTTTCAGCTCAAACGGCTATCAGAGTGCTGGAAAAAGTTAAAGTCCCAGATCATATCATTCTTATTGGTCCAAATCATACAGGGGAAGGAGCAAGCCCTGCTATTATGACCGAAGGAGAATGGGAAGTTCCAGGTGACACGATTAAAATTGATTCTAATCTTGCCGATACTTTGCTAAAGGGATCTTTATTCCTTAAAAATGATCCAATCGCCCATAAGAATGAACATTCTCTCGAAGTTCTATTGCCTCTTCTTCACTATTTCAACAAAAACATGTCATTTGTCCCGATTACAATGGGAGATTATTCTTTGGAAGTAATTAAAGACTTAAAGGACGCTCTCATCAAAACTGCCTCAATCCAATCGACTAATTTCTTAGTCATTGCCTCAACAGATATGTCTCATTTTGTATCCCGTAAAGTAGCAGAAAGAAAAGATGAACTCGCTTTTGCAGCCATCCGAAATCTTGATAGCATATCTTTGCTAGAAACAGTCCGGGAAAACAATATAACCATGTGTGGAAGCGGACCCGTAGCCGTTTCAATCGATTATGCAAAACACAGGGGAGCCAAAAAAGCTACCCTTGTTGATTATACCGATTCTGGATATGTTACCGGCGATACACTTTCTGTAGTCTCCTATGCGGGATTCATAGTAGAATAAATGTTCGGGAAAAATCTTAAATTAGCCTTAATTGCTTTACTTGTATTTAGTTTATTTTATTTCACATTCCCGGATATTGGCAAAACCCCAGACAAAACAATGATTTATATCTACAACCCATACTTAACGAATATTTCAAAATCAATGGTCCACTTTCGTGTCATTTGTTCCGAAAATATCATCAATCACAATCTTCAACTACACATGGAGACGCAGAAATTTAGTTTCTTTAAGGATTTCTCAATTACCAGTCTAACAGAAAATCTATATCAAGATGTATCGAAATTTCCCGCTGGAAGATATGATTGTTTTTTCACAGACAGCAATAACAACATTTCAAATAAAGTTAAAGTTTCCATTCAATCGAATCCACCAACTTTCTGGTTGCGGGATATTCCAGCTGATGCCATTTTTAGTATTCAATCCAGAAATATATCTCTAGAAACGATCTGTACGGAGAAATTAAAAAAAGTCAATCTGTTAATTAACAAACAAATCATTACGATGAATAATTATGGATTATCTTGGAAATGGGACGGTTATCTGCCTTTTAAAGAAGGAATAAATGATGTAACTGTCATCGCAACTAATTTTCATGACATTGCTTCTCAAAAACTATATAAAATTCAACTGGAAGATATCGGTTTTTCTCAAACAATTCCTGTGCTGGTTTACCACAATGTTGGATACATGTACGGATCATACAATGTAACACCGGACGTTTTTGAGAAGCAAATTAAGGAACTGATAACACAAGAATGCTATTTTATCGATCCAAAAGAATTATTTGATTTTTATACACAGAAAATAAATTTACCCAGAAATAGCGTTATGATAACATTTGATGATGGATACAACGGCATATTACATTATGCTTTACCGATTCTAAAAAAGTATCACGTGAAAGCAACTCTTTTTGTGACAACCTCCAACATAGGTCATGTTAGTTTTTTAAATTGGGATAAATTGGACGAGATAATGAAATCAGGTTTATTCACTCTTGGATCCCATACGAACGACCTTCATCAGCAAATTAAGTTTTTTCCCTTCACCATCACCTATCCGACTCTTCTTAGGTTTTATTCAAAAGGGGAAACACTAAAACAATACGAAGAAAGAGTCTTGCCAGACTTAAAAAAATCAAAAGAAATTCTTGAAGCTAGATACAAAAATAATATTTTTTGTTTTGCTTATCCATTTGGATCTTTTTCGATTGAAGCGATTCAACTAGTTAAAAAAGCTGGGTTCACCTGTGCTTTTTCCTATAACAGTAGTAAAAAAGAATTTGTTTCAAGGAATTCTAACCTCTACCTCCTTGAAAGATATCCAGTTTTTCAGTATTCTACAAATAAGAACTTAATTACGGAGGAAAAATGAGAATAGTAATTGCAATTGGTGGAAATTCACTAATACAGGACAAGGATCACATATCACCTCATGATCAATACCAACAGGTAGTTAAAACCAGCCAGAGTCTTTTGGATATCATAAAATCGAACAACGAGATAGTCATTACTCACGGAAATGGACCGCAGGTCGGATATTTATTACGCATGTCCGAACTCGCCTCGCCCGTTATCCCGCTTTTTCCCCTTGATTATTGTGTTGCCAATACACAAGGATCAATTGGGTATCAAATCCAAAATTCCCTGGAACGGATCTTAGAGGAAAATGGCATAAATAAACAAGCTGTAACTATTGTAACCCAGGTTGTGGTGGACCCCAATGATTCAGCATTTACTAATCCAACAAAACCAATCGGTTCCTTCTTCACAAAAGAAGAAATTGAAAAATTGGCCGTAGAACTAGGTTGGAATTATATTGAAGATTCTGGAAGAGGATATCGAAGAGTCGTACCTTCTCCTGCTCCATTAGATATAATCGAAAAAGAAGCTATTTCATCTCTGCTTAAAAACAATTTTATTGTAATCGCCGGTGGGGGAGGTGGGATTCCCGTGATAAAAGATAAACAAGGATTCAAGGGAATAGAAGCGGTTATCGACAAAGATTTCGCTTCCTCATTACTGGCTCAAGAGATCCAGGCAGATCTATTTGTCATATCCACTGCGGTTAATTGTGTTTACATACGATATAACCAGCCAGACACTTTTGCTCTAAGAGAAATTCATGTAGCAGAATTGGAAGAGTATCTGTCAGAAGGTTATTTCGGCAAAGGAAGCATGGAGCCAAAGATTATGGCCGCTATGCAATTCACAAAAAATTCGGGAAATCGATCTATAATTACGTCACCAGAGTTGATTCAAAGTGCGTTAGATGGAAAAGCAGGCACGAGTATAATACCATAGGAAATAGAAAAAGAAAGGCGAAATAATATGAAGACAGACATTGAGATACAAAAAGAAAGCTCTTTACTTCCGATTGAAGAAGTTGCCATTAAAGCAGGTTTTTCAAAAGAACAATTTGATTTATACGGTAAGGACAAATGCAAAATTACGTATCCGGTTGTCAAAGAATCCAAACCAAAAAAAGGAAGCCGTTTGGTTTTAGTCACAGCAATTTCTCCAACTCCAGCTGGAGTTGGAAAAACAACCAATGTTATAGGTATCGTAGATGCTCTCTGCCAATTGGGACAGAATACAATTGCTGCTCTTCGGGAACCCTCCCTAGGGCCAACTCTGGGCATGAAAGGGGGTGCGGCGGGGGGCGGATATGCACAAGTTGCTCCATTAGAAGATATCAACCTTCACTTTACCGGAGATTTTCATGCGGTTACTTATGCAAATAATTTGCTATCCTGCCTAATCGATAACCATATTAATTTTGGAAATAAATCAAACCTGGATTACAGAGACATAAAATTCAAACGGACAATCGATCTGGATGATCGATCTCTCCGGGAGCTAACCATTGGATTAGGAGATAAAAATGGCTACCCCCGCACTGAATCTTTTAACATTACGGCTGCATCTGAACTAATGGCCATCTTAACCCTTTGTAAAGATTTGGAAGATTTGAAAGAAAGATGTGGAAGAATTCTTGTGGGATATACATTTGAAGGTTCACCCATTTTTGCTCGGAATATGGAAGCACAAGACACCATGGCTATTTTAATGAAAGATGCGATCAAGCCAAATTTAGTGCAAACATTGGAGAACAATCCAGCCATTATACATTCTGGTCCTTTTGGAAATATCGCAACAGGTACTTCTAGTATTATTTCGATTCGAGTTGCCATGTCCAGGGGAGATATTGTTGTTACAGAAGCTGGATTTGGAGCCGATCTTGGTGCGGAAAAGTTTTTTGATATTCTATGCCGGGAAGGTGATTTCGCTCCTTCTGCTGTTGTCATCATGGCTAGCATACAAGCGTTAAAATACCATGGAGGCGCTCTTGTTCCTCAATTGAAAGCAGAAAACATCAATGCGATCGAAAAAGGTTTTCATAACCTGAAAGTTCATGTTGAAAATCTTAAGCTCTATGGAATTCCTGTTATTGTGGGGCTAAACCGTTTCCCAACAGATACAGACAAAGAGATTGAGTATACGTTAAATGCAATTAAAAGAATAGACAGTAAAGGTTTTTTAACGGAACCATTTACGAAAGGGGGCAAGGGATGCCTTGCTATTGGGGAAGAAATCATCAAAACAGTCCGGTCTGTTCCGAATAAGCCAGTTGATTATCTTTACCCACTCGATATTCCAATCCAGCAAAAAATTGAAATTGTTTCAAAAAAGATTTATAGGGCTACTGGAGTCGAATTTTCACGAAAAGCGATCAGAGACATCCAAAAAATTGAGAGTATCGGATTTGGGTCATTACCCGTTTGTATCGCAAAGACGCAGTATTCTCTCTCTGATGATCCAAAAATTCTTTCCCTCGATGCACCTTATTCCATTAATATTGACGAGGTACGTCTTTCTGCAGGAGCTGGATTTGTTATCCCGATTGCTGGAAATATGATGACAATGCCAGGGCTACCCATGAAACCGAATTCAAGTAATTTCAAAATTGACAATGATGGTATTATTTCAGGATTGGAGTAATCTAGAATGAGCAAGAAAATTGTTTCCATCTTTTTGTTTTGTTTTTTATTCTTAAGCTCATTATCAATCAAACCCATAGAATCCAATGCAATTGACGAGTCTATGACAACAAAAATCATTTTCTTCTCGAACAATCAGTCTTTTTCGTTGAATCAAAATCAAATACTGTGTTTAAAAAAATTGGGTGAAATTAAAGACCTTGAGTTTTATCCTTCCTTTAATGCCATTCGAATTACAGGATCATCCGATTGTATTAAAATCATTCTAAAAGAAAATCCTACGATTCAAATGATAGATGATTATCAATTTCAATCTCACCCAATAAAACAAAACAAAGCAGAAGAGCCAGTTGTCTCTAATCAATGGAATCTGGATTTAATCCACATCAAAGAGCTGTGGGATAAAGGATTTACGGGGAAAGGAATAAAGGTAGGCGTTCTTGATACGGGTGTCGACAGTCAACATCCTGCTTTAAAAGACAAGATTGTTGATTTTGCCTATTTTGATAAAGACGGTATTCCATCAAAATCGAAAGAAGCCTATGACACAGATGAACATGGCACTCATGTTTCTGGAATCATAGCAGGCGGATCGCTCAATGAGCCTCTGGGTGTAGCTCCTGGAGCTACATTATCCGTTGGAGTAGTCATTCCAGGCGGATCCGGATCTTTTTCTCAAATTCTGGGTGGCTTGCAATGGATCATGGATCCAGATGGCAATCCAAAAACAAATGATTCGCCCAGAGCTGTGAACTTATCCTTTGGAATGCCCGGTTATGTAAAAATTTGGACTCCCATTTTTAACAAACTATTAAGTCATAATATTATCCCAGTATGTTCGATTGGAAATGAGGGGGATGGAATTAGTTCATCTCCTGGCAATTCTCCGAATGCTTTTAGCATTGGGGCGTATGATAAAAACAAAAAGGATGCTTACTTTTCTTCTGGAAGCGATACCATAATTTGGGAAGATAGCTACATTTCATCGCCTGCCTATCTGAAGCCGGACATCTCAGCACCGGGAGTGGCCATTCGATCCAGTATCCCTGATGGAATGTATGCAAAAATGAGTGGAACTTCGATGGCTTCTCCTCATGTGGCAGGAGCCGTTGCGATTCTTGCCGAAGCCTATCCAAATGCATCTGCCTATGATATATGGTATTTTTTACGCAAAGGATCCCATGATGAAGGCAAAATCGGAGAAGACACTCGGTTCGGTCAAGGATCTCTGGATGTTTTTTCTTCCTGGAAACTTATGAAGGAAGCGTATCAGTTTTCTGGGACCATCAAAAATTTCGACAAAAATTATTCCCTCTATAACCAGGATACAGGACTCGATGTGCATGTTGACGAACAAAATAGCTATTCTACACTATTACTTTCAGGAACGTATCATTTTGAAGTTCGGTACCAAAACCGTCAGATACAAACTTTCACGGTTTCAATCACAAATAAAAACATCAGCATGGATGTGATAACACTTCCAAAACTTAAATTCACAGCACAAGGATTGGTTCACAACCAAAATGGTAAAGCTGTGGTTTCAAATATTTTTGTAGGCAAAACTAAATTTAAAACGGATAAAAATGGATTCTTTTCTTTCCCTTGCGAATCCTTTAATGAAATCACAATTCAATCGAATGGTTACATCGAACAAACAATTAATTCCATTGAAGAAACAACCGGTTTCTTGAATGTGATACTAAAAAAAGCAGATGTTCTGGTTGTAGAAGGAGCATCACAGTATTCTAGCGTTAAAAATCCCCCACGGTTGGCTCGAAACTATTATTTTCAAGCATTATCTGCATTACAAGTGCCATATGCATATATCAATACCGAAATCCAGGCGGTTGAATTTGAAGATATTAGCGCCTACCCTACTGTGATATATTTCGTTGAAAGTGGTTTTTTGCCACAACAAGAAGCGGAAGTTTTCTCTAAATACCTTTCTTCGGGTGGTAGAATGATTGCCTCAGGACGGATGCTTCTTTTTCTTGATAATTATATTGGTCAGACTTTTTTTGAGGATCATTTTGGGGTAACGTCTCGTGAGGTGATTTCTTTCCCAACTGTCTCCAGCATGAACGATTTGGATTTGTTTAAAGGACTCCAATTTTCTTTATCAGGTAATTTGGGGGCAAACAACCAAGAGAATTGCGACATTATGCAAAAAATAGAATCTTCAATCAGTCTTATCCCCTTTTTGAAATTTGAAGAAATTGGAAAAGAGAAGTATGCTGGCATTCTCGTTAGTAATAAAGAGTATCGAAGCATTTTGTTATCGTTTGGTTTTGAAGGCATTGGATCTTCACAAACCCGCCTTGAATTATTAAAACAAATGTTATTCTGGCTTAAAAATACAGGATCGCTGGATATAAAGATGCCAGACGATGCACCGTTTTATATTAAATTGTCAAAAGATACGAACCAAACTGTATCAACCATAATTCAAACTGGGAGTTACCTTCAAAGAAATCTTGAAGAAGGGAAATACCATCTGCTAGTATATGGGTACGGTTACGAAAAATTTGAGACTGATTTTTCGTTACAAAAAAGTGATTCTCTTTCGATACATGTCCAACCCAAAAAATCAATATTTCAATCGGTGATGATTCACTTAAAACAATTCTCGGGGTTCTATTCTTATTTACAAGTTTTTTTTCATGGACACCTCGTTATGGAGAAAGAATTTACAAAAGAAACCTCCTATCAATTTGATTTACCAGAAGGGGAATACACATTCTTTGTTTGTTCGCCTCGGTTTGAAACAAAAGCATACAAAACGGAAATAAAAAACGAAGCAGTGGTTATCACACTGGAAATGAAACAAAATGTCAAAAAAATTCTTTTAGTAGATGATAGCCAAACCGGTGACTTTTTATTGGATCGGTATGCCAGAATTGGGGCGTATTACTCAAAATATATGGCGTCAACCAAGTATGCTTATGACCTTTGGGATGTTTCCGAGAAGGGAAAACCAGATTTTTTAGCATTAATACCCTATCAATGTGTTTTGTATATTACAGGCTTAAGTATGGAAAGCTTAGGACCAGATTCCGAACAAAAAGAGATCCGTGATTATCAGGAACATGGCGGAAACATTATTTTAACTGGTAATTATACACATACATTGCTCCAGAATTCTGAATTCATTAAAGAATCTTTTGGCATTGATGTCAAATCAAGCAATATTCGGGAGCAATCAGTTCATGGTGTTGCTAAAACAGCATTTGCTGATATTTCGTTTGGCTTAAACGATACACTTGGAAAGAATGGCATTTTTGTTCCATTTGGTAGTTTTATTCCTATGAAAGAGGGTGTTATTCCTCTATTCCAATATTACAGCGGAGAAATTGCTTCCACTTTATATCAGACAAAAACGTTCCGATCCATTTTCCTGCCATTTGGGATTGATAATATAAATATAACCAGTATTCGGCTGGATTTGTTAAACCGTATGTTTAACGTAATGCTTTTGGATCAGGATCAAACACCGTGATAGATATTCCAGACTCCAATCAATTTGACGTATGGATAGATGAAGCGATTCTTCGCCTGCCAGATCATTTTCGCAATGAGCTAAATAATGTATCAATCGTACTTGAAGAAGAACCAAAAGGAATTAATGCAGACCATTCCATGCTTTTAGGGTTGTATCAGGGCATCCCCAACCCTTTAAAAGGACCGTATTATACTTTTACAATGCCGGATAAAATTACCTTATATAAACTGAATATCTTGTCAATTGCCAACTGGAGAAATATTCCCATTCCTGATGTGATCGAAGAAGTTTTATATCATGAGATTGGTCATCTGTTGGGCATGAATGAGGATGAACTGCGAAAGTTTGGTACAATATGATTATACGCTGTCCCTGGGCATCAGATCTTCTGAAACCTGATTATGTGGCGTATCATGATCAAGAATGGGGTGTTCCGGTATTCGACGATCGACTGATTTTTGAATTCTTAACCTTAGAGTCAGCCCAGGCTGGTTTGAGCTGGTATACGATCCTACGGAGAAGGGAAGGGTATCGATCTGCTTTTAATAACTTTGATCCCCAAAAAATAGCTCAGTACAACCAGAAAAAAATTGAATCTTTATTACTAGATCCAGGCATCATCCGAAATCGACTAAAAGTTTTGGCTACCGTAAATAATGCTCAAAAATTTATAGCAGTACAAGAGAAATATGGAAGTTTTTCAAATTATATTTGGGGTTTTGTTGATGGTAAACCAAAAGTGAACCGAATCGAAAAAATGTCTGATTTTGTTGCTACCAGTAAAGAATCCGATGCTTTAAGCAAAGATTTAAAACTAAAAGGTTTCCGATTCCTGGGATCAACAATATGTTATGCCCATATGCAGGCTACAGGATTAATTAACGACCATACCCTCGATTGTTATCGGAGGGATGAAATCATAAACACGTATAGGTAAAAAGTTTTTCTATTGGCATAAGTTTTTGATAAACACTTTTGCTGGTTTTGTGCTAATGATCGCTGGTTTGCTGGTTATTTTCAAATCAAATGGGGTTAAATCGATATCCACTAGTTTTTCATTGTCACTTACCTGCAATGTTTTATTCACTTCTTTTATTAAAAAAGTAGATTCTATTTCACAGGGTAACTTATCCTCATTCTAAAAAAAGGAAAAAGCTACCTAGTAATTTTTAAAAAAAAGATTGACTATGCTATTATTGCCGTCTCAAGCTTCTCAACTTCTACTTTGGAAAATAAAAAGTTTTCATCCGCGAAATCGACCTGGACCGTATCAAAATCCTGGAATTCATCCCGAAGGATCGCGTCGGATAATTGATCTGCTATTCTCTTTTGAATCACTCTCCATAAAGGTCTTACGCCAAACTTTTTATCATACCCCAGTCTTGCTAATTCTTTTTTAGCAGGGGGAGTCAACATAATTTGCATATTTCGATCATCAAGCTCTTCCTGAACTTTTTTGATCAGTAAATCGACAATATTTAAAATATTTGCCTCCGTCAGTGTATTGAAAACAATTTCATCATCCAGCCGGTTTAAAAACTCTGGTCTAAAATACTTTTTCAATTCAGAAAGTAGGTTTTCTTTGCGGGTTATGGCATCTTGCTCAACAATGTTTGTTGTTGATTGGAAACCAAGCATTTTGGAATTTTCCCAGGATCCACAAATGTTCGAGGTAAGAATGATGATTGTGTTGCTGAAATTTACCGTTCGCCCTTGGGAATCGGTCAAACGCCCTCCATCCAGAATTTGCAGTAATATATTAAATAAATCGGGATGAGCTTTTTCTATTTCATCAAAGAGAAGCACAGAATAAGGTTGTCTCCTCACTGCTTTGGTCAGCTGTCCGCCTTCTTCATAGCCAACATAACCGGGAGGAGCGCCAATCAATCTGGATACAGAATACTTTTCCATATATTCGCTCATATCAAAGCGAATCAAAGCCTCAGGTGATCCGAACAGATAATCAGCAAGAACCCTGGCTAACTCAGTTTTTCCAACACCGGTTGGTCCTAGAAATAAAAACGAACCCATCGGCTTGATAGGATCCTTGAGTCCTGTCTTTGCTCTTCGAATTGCTGTAGAAACCAAACTAATGGCTTGGCTTTGACCAATAATTTTTTCTTCCAAAGCCCCTTCCATTTGAAGTAGTTTTTCCTTATCTTCCTGCATTAATTTACCGACCGGGATACTTGTCCATTGCGAAACAACCTCTGCGATTTGGTCTTTCTGGACAACAATTTCTTTATTCTTCAAATCCTCTGCCCATTTGTCCATGATCTGAGTCATTTGGGTTCGAATTACCTTTTCTTCTTCACGAAACCCAGCCGCTTTATCAAATTCCTGTTGATTGATTGCTTCATTTTTGTTTTTAACTAATCTCTCGCACAACACTTCATACTCTTTGACTATGGGCGGAGGGGAAGATTCAATCAATCGAATTCTCGCACAAGCTTCATCTACAAGGTCGATTGCTTTGTCAGGAAGAAAACGCTGAGTAATATAACGGGCTGAAAGTTTTACAGCTGATTGTAATGTTTCCAGAGGGAGAGTTACTTTATGATGTTTTTCGTACTTATCCTTGATGCCCTCTAAAATCTTTATGGAGTCTTCGATGGTTGGTTCTGAAATTAAGATAGCCTGAAATCTTCTTTCTAAGGCGGGATCTTTCTCAATATGTTTTCTGTATTCATCGATTGTTGTAGCCCCGATACAGCGAAGCTCTCCCCGAGCCAAAGCTGGTTTTAAAATATTGGATGCATCAATCGAGCCTTCTGCAGCTCCGGCTCCCACTACGGTATGAAGCTCATCAATAAACAGAACGATTTCTCCACTTGCTTTCTTGATTTCATCCATGACTTTCTTCATGCGTTCTTCAAATTCACCCCGATATTTTGTACCGGCTATCAAACTGGTTAGTTCTAAGGCAATGACTCTCTTATTGCTCAACGATTCTGGTATATTGCCATCAGCAATTTTTTGAGCTAATCCTTCAGCTATGACTGTCTTACCAACACCGGGATCTCCAATCAAAACAGGATTATTCTTAGTTCTCCGTGTTAAAATTTGAATCAAACGCTGGATTTCTTTTTCTCTCCCAATCACCGGATCCAGCTTTGCTGTTTTTGCCAGCATGGTCAGATCTCGACTGTATTGATCCAAAATTGGAGTTTTAGTTCTTGATACTGCTTTTGCAAGATCTGGCGAGGTAGGTTTTTGGTTTAAGTCTCCATGGTCTCGATCCGATATTAAATTTAAAATGATTTCACGTGTTTTAAAAGGATCTAAAGCCGTTTCCTCCATCACCTTGGAAGCAATGCCCTCTCCTTCCCGTAAAAGACCCAACAAAATATGCTCCGTGCCGATATAGGGATGATGTAGCTCCTGTGCTTCCTGAGAGGCTATTTCAAGTACTCTTTTAGCCCTTGGTGTAAGTGTGATTTCGTTCGATGTATTTTCATAGTAGCGGAATTGACGATTGTCACGGACAATGCCTTCGATTCGCTGAAAAATATAAGTAAAATTAACACCGGCAATCGAAAGCGCACGATATGCTATCCCTTCGCCTTCTCTCAGTAAACCAAGCAGTAAATGCTCCGTGCCTAAATAATCATTCCCAAGTCTCTGGGCTTCTTCCTGAGAGCACATAATGGCTCTCTGGGCTCTTTCGGTCAGGTTATCCCAATTCATTTCTTTCTAACTCCTTTGATGCTTTCTGAACCAAACTCTTTTTATCTTTTACGGTTCCTTATTGATAAGATGATCAAGAATTTTAGAAACAGTTTCGTACATATTCTCTTTATACCCACTTTGTACATAAGCAACTTTTCCATTTTTATCGATCAGCATATAGAAAGGGTATCCCTGAACATTGAAGAGATTCGAAGATACGGATCCATCCAAATCCAGGACAACCGGATATGGATTCTTTCCCCCAGGATATTTCTGCAAAACGGTTTCTTTTGGTTCCCGGCAATCTACCGCGATGACAGTAAATCCTTTTTCTTTGTAATTTTTAAACAAATCTTCAACTTGTGGAAGTTGTCTATCACACCAAACACACCATGTTGTTGTAAAATCGAGCAAAACCATTTTCCCTTTGAGCGAGCTCAAAGCTAATGTTCCAGAATCATCCAGCATGGGAAGATCAAAATCTGGAGCAACCTGCCTGGTTGCTTCCGGGTACAAATCAGATGGCATTTCTGGATTTAACGTACTAGGCGGAGTAGGCTGTACGGTTGGTTTCACGATTTCTTGTGGAGGGTTGGTTGAATCAATTATTTGTTTTCGACAACCTAATATTGAGCCAGAGCAAAAAACGGTAAAACAAATCAAAACGGCAACAGTTCTTGTATTCATAATGACATCCTCCAGATTCCTTGTATTTCCATCTCTTTTTAATTATACCCGAAAAGAAAAAAAGAAGCTAAAATAGAGGGGTGTGCAGGTGTATTATTGAGGAGATTTGAATGAAAATAATATGGGCTCCGTGGCGTAAATCTTATATAACGAACTGCCATAAACAATCGGAGTGTTTTTTTTGTGACATGATTAAGGATTCAGAGGATCAAAAGAACTTAATTCTCTACAGATCCACCTCTGTGTTTGTTGTGCTCAATAAATTCCCTTACACCAATGGTCATTTGATGATAGTACCTTATGATCATGTCTCGAATCTTTCCGACTTAGATTCCGAGAAAATGTTGGACCTTCTTTCCACAACTAGTAAAGCAATTCAATGGCTTTCCGCTTCAATGAATCCACAAGGATATAACATTGGAATGAATTTGGGTAAGATTGCTGGAGCTGGATTAGAGAATCATATCCATATGCATGTGGTTCCAAGATGGTTAGGAGATTTAAATTTTATGACCTGTATTTCAGAAACCAGGATTATTTCAGAGTCATTGTCTGAAAACTACCAATCCATCCTAAATGTGATAAAAAGTTAAGGAGTGATTTTATGAAAAAACAATCTAGAGTGACTTTTTTGATTCTTCTCTGCGTCTTTATTTCCCTGCAATCCTTGGGTGGATGCAAAAAGAAGGAGCCAATCCTTACAAACTATAAATTATTCAAGAATGCTGTATTATCGTTCCAACATCCTGTAACCTGGGTTAGCTCAGAAAATGGATCTAATGTAACAGTCACGGGACCCCAGGAAGAAAACTATTTTGTTAATATGAAGTTTGATTACAATCTGGAATCAAACTTATCTTTGGATGAATTTATGAAAACAGTAGAAGATCAAAATAGGATAACGGATCTTCCCGGATTTGTGGATGGAGGGAAAAAGAATTTAGATCTTATCGCAGGCAAAGCGATTCAAAGATCATTGAAAACGATTGTGAATACAGCCTATTCTTCGAATCCTGTCACTTTGTATGTCAAATTAACGTATATCGTGAAAAACCAAAAAATAGGTTTTGTCCTGACAATGGAAGTACCAGAAAAATCCTACCCCAGATATGAAGAAATATTCAACAACATGCTTAACTCTTTCCGGATCTTGGCAATAACAAAGTAATGAGAGCTTTCCAGAAAACAGTCCTGTTCGCTTTTCTTATTTTTGTTATTCTTTTTTCAGTCCAATCTAGCAAGGGAAACACACAAAAACTTTGTCTAGCCACAAACGAGAATGGATTGATTTACATAAGTAATCCTTTAAAAAAAGTCATTCAAATTTTTGATGCTTACGGTGTCTATATTAAAAATCTTCCTTCCATAACACCCCTTTCCTCAATTCAAAACATGTCTTCCTGCCCTTGCGGTGGGTATCTGTTGGTTGCGGAAGATGGAAAAAAAGATGTATTGGCTATTGATGAGATGAGCGGAGAAATTCTACATCGGATCAAAGGAATCTCCTCAATTGGCGATATTTCCATCTCTCGGGACAAAACTCGATACGAAGCGATTGTGAACAAAGCAAAGAATTCGATTCATCTTTATACAGAGTCGGGGATATTCATTCGGGAAATACCGGGAGAAAATAAATTTAAGGAAGCCACAGCTATACTCTTGGATATTAAGAATCAAATCTGGATCGCAGACGTAGTCAGTCAAAAAATTATCGAACTCGATGTGAAAGGGAATTTAATTCGATCGATACAAAAAGGGAAGGGATTTGAAATCAACAAACCAATCGACATCGAATCAGATGATCAAGGAAATATCTATGTGCTGGATGAAAAAAATGGTTTTTTAAAGCTTTCACCCAGTGGAAACTTAATTGATAAATCAACATTTTCCAGTGATCCCAAGCCTTATACGTTGTCTATGGATGGGAAAAAACCAACTCTTTTTTCTCTATCGGATACAACCCTTACAAAATACAAGAATGGCTTTCTGCTGGATTGGAAAGTAGTCAATCCTCTCCAACAAAAAATGCAGTCTGTGTTTATGCTTCGGATTGGCAGTCGGATCTTGACACCAGTAGGGTTTGAGGCAAAGATTATCGATGCTCCACCCTATATAGATCCAAAATCCAACCGAACTATGGTACCACTTCGAGCCATAGCAGAAACTATGAAAGCAAAAGTTGACTGGAACCCTAACCTTCAGCAGATTACTATCACAAAGAACCTATCCGCTATTCTTCTCTGGATTGGTAAAAAAAATGCAATAGTAAACCAACAAACCAAGATGCTGGATGAAGCTCCTGTGATTAAGAACAATCGAACCTATGTCCCGTTGCGATTTATCGGTGAATCCTTCAAAGCACAAGTCTTTTGGTATCCAGAAACCTCCACCATCCGAATTGTGTATTGATCCAAGGGAATGTGTCTCATGACACACTTGCTGGGATGAAGAAATTCAATTTCTACTGTGTAATTAAAGGCGGTTCTATCTTAATATCCTCGTTCCATCGGTTTAGTATTACAGCAAGCATTGTGTTTGAATCTGTTCCCACTCTGCGAATTATCTTCTTGATTTGTCCTACATTGGCTCCTTCTTTTATGACATATACTTCATAATGGATAGAAGAATTTTCAGTTCCAATGCCCTGTATATAAAAAAGAGAAGTTTTTTGTCCCTCAATGGTAAATTCTTTTGGATCAAGCGAATATTTCAATTGGGGGTCCTCAAAAAAATGATAGCATTTTTTCAACATATCGCGCAATAGGGAAGGATATTGGGTAACCTTCCCATCTGGTTTTATTGTCTCGTTCCAGTTGTTGTAAGAATCCTTCTCCCAGTAAGTAATGCCAATTTGGACCATTTCAAAAGGTTTTATTTGTTTTTTGTCATCGAAATACATTCCAGTAATTTTCATGGACTCATCTATGGGAACCATATCCGCCTTTGCAAAAAACTGAGGTATTTTTTCATTCACACCTACGGTAATCTGACAATGATAAGATGATGGCTCCATGTATTCTTTAAAGTCAATGTTAAGAGGGTGTTTTGCATTGAGTATGAAGTCCCTGAAATTCTGGCCTGAGTCAAGGATCAAAGTATCAATTAAATCTTCAAATCGTTTATGATCACCGACAACAACAGGAACTTTTGAAAGTCGGATGCCCGATATCTGATAAAAACCATCTTTATTTGTAAGAACTACCTGGGTATCTGCTTTTACCTCAATACCGGAAACGGGAGATTTATTAAATGCTTCGTAAACATATCCTTGAATTGTATGCTTTCGATGAAATAAACAGGAAATGGAAAAAAGGCAGAGAAAGGCAAATAGTGCACAAGTTAGAATTTTTTTCATGGTATCCCTTGTTCCAAATGATAGTGCTTCCGATTCACACCCTGAAGCATAAAAATGATAGACTCTGCAATGTTCGTAGCATGATCTCCCACTCTCTCCAGATGTCGACTCATCAACAGATACTGTACGCAATGGGAAATCGAATGTGGATTTTCCATCATGGATACCAATAACTCACGGAATATCTGATTATAGAGCGCGTCTACCTGGTCGTCCTTTTCGATAACAGACTCAGCAAGAGAAGAATTTCTAGTGATGAGCGCATTGATAGAATCATTCAACATATCAATACTAAGTTTTGCCAAGTAAGGTAAATCCACCTGCATAGATAAATCTAGCTTAAAATCCATACCACAAAACGCTTGAGCTATATTGACAGCTAAATCACCAATCCTCTCAATATCAGTCACCATACGCATAATGCCAACAATAAACCGAAGATCAACCGCCTCTGGCTGGTATAAAGCCATCACCCTCAAACTTTCTGTTTCTACAAGGACTTCCAGCTGATTGATTTCTTCATCTTTGTCTATTATTTTTTGAGCCAAATCCTTATCGTGATTCATTAGAGCTAGTATTGAATTTTGGACTGCTTCAGTTGATAAAGTGGCCATGGTGAGTATATGTTCTATAATTTTTTTAATGGCGTTCGATACTACTGTCTCCATAAATTATCCAAATCTCCCTGTAATATATTCTTCGGTTAAATGGTTATTAGGATTTGTAAACATCTGTTCAGTAAGATTAAATTCAATCAAATCCCCTAACAGGAAAAAAGCAGTGTAATCTGCTACTCTAGCCGCTTGCTGCATGTTATGAGTGACAATCAATATCGTATATTGTTTTTTTAAATCCCGTATCAATTCTTCTATCTTACCAGTAGCCACTGGATCAAGAGCGGAGCATGGTTCGTCAAAAAGTATTATGTTTGGCTTTGGAGCAATTGCTCTGGCAATACATAACCTCTGTTGCTGACCACCCGATAAGTCTGTTCCTGGTTTATGAAGCTTGTCTTTTACTTCATCCCAGAGAACTGCCTTTCGAAGAGAATCTTCTAAGATCTCGTTATATTTTTGTTTCGACATGCGTATCCCATTTAAATAGTATCCAGCCATGACATTTCCTGCTACAGTCATTGTCGGGAACGGGTTTGGCTGTTGGAAAACCATTCCACAATTTTGGCGGATTTCCATGGGGTCAGAAGCATAAATATCTTTTCCGTTTAAGAATATCTTTCCGTTCGTCCTGGTAAAGGGAACCAGTTCATGTAACCGGTTTATACAGCGAATAAAGGTTGTTTTGCCACACCCAGAAGGCCCAATAATTGCCGTTACATTATTTTTAAAAACATTTAAATTAATATTCTTTAATACATTAAAGGAACCGTACCACGCATTAAAGTTTTCTACTTGAACTGTATATTCTTGTGGACTCACCGTATTGTACTCCTTTTTGTCAATTTATAACCAATCCATTTGGCAACAATGTATAGAATAAAAACGATGCCAACTAATACAATAGATCCTGCCCAGGCAAGTCGATTCTGTTCCACACTGGGACTCTTGGCATAATTAAAAATTTGGAGCGGGAGTGAGGACATCGGCCGGTTCATTTTAATGGAAAAAAATTCATTACCAAATGCAGTAAAAAGAAGTGGTGCTGTTTCGCCAGATACCCTGGCTATACTCGACAAAACGCTACTGATAACTCCCCCAATGGAAGTTCGCACCACAATTAGAAACATCGTCTTCCACCTTGGTGCTCCCAAAGAAAAAGCAGCTTCTCGAAGTGTATATGGTACTAATCGTAAGACTTCTTCGGTTGACCTGATTATAATAGGTATCATCATGATAGCCAGTGCTATAGAACCTGCAAAAGCAGAAAATCCACCACTAGGTTTCACAATCCAGCCATAAATTACAATCCCGATAATAATTGACGGAATTCCACTCAGTAGGTCAACCAAGATGCGTATTACATTCCCAAAATTGTTTTGCTTGTATTCAAATAAGAAAATTCCTCCCATCAAACCAATCGGGATTCCAAATACACTAGCTAGTCCGACAGTCATAAGAGTTCCAACGATAGCATTTAACATGCCTCCACCTAGTTCACCCATCGGTTTTGGGTTGTGTAGAAAGAAATTAAGGTTTAGGCTAGTAAAACCCATTTTCAATAGATGATATATAACTAAAAATAGAGGAATTAAGCAAAGAATAGCTGAAAAAGTAACGAGAAATGACATTAAACGATTTGTAAACTTTCTCATTTTTTCGATGTTTGAACGGTTAATCTGGACAATATGAGCTTCATGATTAACGTAATGATAAGAGTGATGGTTAAAGAAATAAGTCCCATATATATCAGTGAAGAAACATGCAACTTACTGGATGCTTCATAAAAATCATTAGCTATGATACTGGCCAGGGTGTTTGCTGGATCGAATATGCTCTTTGGTATACTGTTGCGATTTCCAATTAGCATTGTTACTGCCATCGTTTCTCCTAAAGCTCTCCCCAAGGATAATCCTATCCCAGCAAAAATACCAGAGCGAATATAAGGGATCACCACTTTTTGCAATACCTCCCATTTCGTTGCCCCTAGGGCTAATGCTTGTTCTTTCATCATTACAGGCACCAATTTTAATACTTCTTTGATGACCGATATGGCATAAGGTAAAATCATGATCATCAAAATAAAGGTTGCGCTAAGGATACCAACCCCATACGGTTGGGCTTTAAAAATGGGGATAAATCCAAAATGAGTATACAACCAAATTTCCAGGATTTTTATGTAGGGTACCATGATAATTAAACCCCAAAGACCATAAACAACTGAGGGGATAGCTGCTAATAAATCAATTAAAGTCCCGATAAATAAAGAAAGATTGGGTTTTATGTATTCATTGAGGAATAGTGCGGCGCCTATTGATAAGGGTGCTGCTAAAGAAACAGAAAGAACGGATGTTGCTAGAGTGCCATAAATAAAGGGAAGAGCTCCAAATGTATTTTTGTTGGGATCCCAGTCTTTTTTAATTAGGAACAAAAGACCATTTTCCTTGATAGAAGGTAGAGCTCCAATGATTAGTTGGGTGATTATGCCAAGTACGATGAGTACAATAACAGAACCGAAAATAATCAGGATGAGACGATACATTTTATCGACTGATACTTTTTTGATTATTTTCGGTTTCATTATTGATTATGTCTATTTCAGGATTGGTTTTCCATCAAAAGTGATTGATTTTAATAATACTTCTGCTTTTTGAACCACCTTAGGAGCTAGTTTTCCAAAATTTAGTAATTCGTTCATCGCCTGAGCTTCATGAGTAGACCACCAAACCATATTGGCTACTGCTAATCCTTTTTCAATCTTTCGATTTGCGTACATCTGCTCCTGATAGACAAGTAACCAGGTAAAGGTGGATATTGGGTAGCCTTCTTTGGCATCCGTATCGGTGATTGAGACTTTCAAATCGTCTGGAAGTTCAACATCTGCTGCCAGAGAAACGCTTTCTAAAGTTGGTTTAATAAAATTACCCGTTTTGTTTTTGATTATAGCATAAGAAAAATTGTTATTCACAGCAAATATGTATTCAACATAACCAATTGAACCAATATTTTGCTTCATAAGGCCAGCAACACCGTCGTTGCCTTTTCCACCCAAACCAACCGGCCAATTAACAGATTTACCTTTTCCCAGTTTGTCGGCCCAAGTTTTATCGGCTTTGTTTAGAAAATCGGTAAATGTATAAGTAGTTCCGGATCCATCTGACCGGTGAACGACGACGATTTCTTGGTTAGGCAGAGTCATGTCTGGATTGAGAGCTTTAATAGATGGATCAGACCAATTTTTGATCGTTCCTAAAAATATGGCACTGATAACGGATGCATCTAGTTTTAGTAAAGGTAGGTTTGGCAAATTGTAGGTGATGACAACAGCACCTAGAGCCGTTGGAATATGGAGTACTTTTGCTCCCGCTTTGGTTTCTTCTTCAGTATTCATGGGAGCATCCGTGGCTCCAAAATCGACCATTTTTTCCACTAAGTTAGAGATTCCAGCGCCAGAACCTACAGCCTGGTAATTGACTTGTATAGCTTTTGTTTGGTTATAGTTTTCAAAATATTTTTCATACAATACCTTGGGGAACGTGGCTCCGGCACCTGTAAGTTCTTTTGATTCTAAAACCGGTTGAACTCCAGATTGTTCCGGGCTCTTTGGTTTACAAGAAATTAAAAGAGACAAAGTTGTCAGCGTTAACATTACAGAAACAATTTTTTTCATTTTCATCTTTTTTTAACATCACCTTTCTTTTCATTTTTCCTTCAATGTATTTATAAGCTTGAATTGTAAAATAATAAGGCTCCAATTGTTAAGATTTGGTTAAGTTTTGCGGAAAAAAAACCGTAAAAGTAGATCCATGATTCAGTCTGCTATCTAAATCGATATGCCCTTTATGCAAATCTACAATATGTTTTATGATCGATAAACCAAGCCCTGTGCCATTTAAGTCAACTGTTCTTGATTTTTCAACCTGATAAAACCGTTCATAAATCCTCTCCTGTTCATGATAAGGAATACCGATACCAGTATCCGAAAAAGAAAAAACAATTGATTCATCTACCATAGATAATGTAATCGTAATTGATCCATGATTATTCGTGTATTTAATGGCATTATCGAGGAGATTCAGGATTACTTGACGAATTTGGAATTTAGAAGCTACCATAGCTAAGTGGTTACTTGGCATAATTATCTTTAACTCCAGATGCTTTGCATTGATTTTCCCTTCATACAATTCAACAACTTCCCGGATTATGTCTTCTGGATAAAATTTTGATATGTCGTTTATACCTCCAGTTTCAACCCGAGATAAAATCAATAAATCCTCTACAATTGCTATAAGCTTGATAATATTTTTGTGAATCACTTCAGTAAATTTCTTTCGATTTTTATCAGAAATCGATGGATCGTCTAGCAATGTTTCCACATATCCCAGTATTGCACCCAAAGGACTTTTTAGTTCATGGGAAACATTGGAGACAAAATCTGTTCGAATTCTTTCAAGTTTACGAATCTTTGTTGTATCGCTTAAAACAATTAGAGCTCTTTTCTCCTCGCTCTTGTAGTCATTTGATATTGTGCAAATCTGATATGTAATGTTTTTCTCATTAGGAGATGGAAATACAAATTCCCCGAAAAATTGATTTTTCCCATTCAAAGCTTCTTTTGCCTGTTTTATTAAATCCTGGTTTCGTAGTACCGACCAGAAAGGTGTTCTTTCAAGACTTACTTTAAAATCTAGAATTTCTTCAATTGATTTGTTGTAATAAATTATTTCCTCTCTACAATCAACAACCAGAATACCTTCATCAATATGATCGAAACATTTTTGCAGAAAAGTTACAGAATTCAAACTTTTGTTTCGTTCTGATTCTGCTTTTTGGTTGACCTGCTCCATCATTTTCTTCCATTGGCGGTGTTTTTTGATAGATAAATTATAAAATGTAATCATGACCAATAACAGAAATATACAGAAAACATTAATTGTTGCATTGATGTAAGTGTGATTCAATTTTTTAGATCCTCATTCAAAAAAATATAACCAACTCCCCGAATAGTTTGTAGATATCGGGCGAATGTACCTAGCTTATTTCGAAGAGAATTGATGTGCACATCAATAACACGGTCAATAACAATCACTTCTTCCTTCCACACGCCACCCAGAATTTGTTCTCTGCTCATCACGTTATTCTTATTCCGAATCATGAAAGATAGCAGATCAAATTCAATGGCAGTTAAATGTATCACTTTTCCTTTTACGGAGACAACATGTTGGTTTACATCAATGATTAATTCTCCTTCAAAGAGTGATATGCTCTCATTGTTTGCTTTTTGATGCCGATCCAAAATCCTATGTATCCTGGCTAGCAATACTTTGGGGCTGAATGGTTTTGTTACATAATCGTCTGCGCCTAGCTCAAGTCCATGGATGATATCATCGTCTTCACTTTTGGCTGATTCAATGATTACGGGGATATCTTGATATAATAAATCACTTTTAAGCAATCTTAGAATTTCAAATCCGCTTACTTTTGGTAACATCAAATCAAGCACAATCAAGTCAATCGAGTTTTCCCTTACTAATTGTAATGCTTCTTTGCCGTTCAAAGCCCAAAAAACATGGAATTTAGCTTTTTCCAAATGATAAACTAGAAGCTCCCCAATATCTGTCTTATCTTCTACAATTAGAATATTTCTATTCAATTTTAAGATCCTTTTCCAGCATCAGTTTTCGAACTGTTCTTAATACACTTAGTTTTGGTAAACCCACCACATTATCCAAATCTCCCTGCACATCTTTCACAAATTCTTTGGGTAGTTCCTGGATGCCGTAGGAGCCAGCTTTGTCATATGGTTTGTACCTGTCTACATAGGCTTCGATTTCCTCTACTCTTCGAGCTTGAAACGTAACAGCTGTTTTTTCGGAAAAAACAACAACCAGATTATAATGACAACGCATGAAGCCAACTACAACACCCGAATAAACCTGATGAGTTTGCCCTTGCAATTTCGATAAAGCTTGAATCGCTTCCGATCGACCCAATGGTTTTCCAAGGATTGACTGATTTATCGAGACAACCGTATCTGCTGAAATCAACCAATAGGATGCATCCCGAATCTTCTTTCTGGCTTCGATAAATTTTCTCAAGGCATTCTTCATCGTTATCCATGATGGATCGGCATTGGAATCACCAGCTTCGGTAACTTCTAACTTCAGAACGGTGAAATTGTCCAGAATTTCGGATAAAATTTCTTTTCTTCGTGGAGATCCTGAAGCGAGATAAATGGGGCAATCCAGCCTTAACATGATTTATTGTGAATTTGAATAGCTTTTAGCCATAACTTTTACCATTGGATTCTCAGATTCTGTCAGTTTTTGAATATATTTTACACCAATGATTCCAAGACTATTGAGTGTCTTAAGGCTTTCCTGTAAAACATCTGTATCCATTTTCTTTTTTAGATTGATATATTGATAAATCTCTCCAGCTGTTTCACTATTATTTAATTTGTATAGAGCTTTTAAAATCACAATTATGGCTTCGTTTTCTTCGCACTGCTCTAATCGTTCCACCATAAACTGTCCAGCTGATTTTACACGAAGATAACCGATAATATAGGCCCCCGCAATACAATGTTTGAATTCGGTGTGAAACAGTAAAGAAATGAATCGATTGGAAAGTACAGGTTGTTTATCTAAGCTGATTGTGGATGGATCTAAGATCATTTCATCAGGATTAGTATGAGAAATGTTGTAAATAACTTCGCTGAGTAAATCATTAAACTCCTCCGTTAAGGAAGATAAAACGATGAGAAAATCCAGAAACTTTGAATTTATACCTTTTTTTGTAATAGCTCGAATCGCCATAACTTTCATTAATGGTGGATGGTTTTCAAAAACGATTGGGTTTAGAAGTTCAGATATTTCATTAAAAGGCAGATCACCAAAATCCTCCATCATCTTCATCTTACGTTCTGAATTCGACTTAAGAAATGTTGATTTGGCATAATCAATCAATCGAAATTCTCGAAAAAGGTCTAATAGTTTTTGATTCGTTTCTTTGCTGTCCTTCGTTTTATGAATTTCTCGAACCATATAGCGATATAGTTTTTCGGCTTCTATCTTAAATGCATCTTCCAGTAGTTTGTCATGAAATTTCACATCGATATACAAATAGTTCATGATCAAATAGCTAAATTTAGACAACGTAACCGTTGATTTGATTTTCTTCTCTGGAATCCGAAGGATGAGCACAACAACAAAACCGATTAAACCTAAAACAAGAGGTATATAGGATCGAAAATCTGTCATTAGGTTTTGTTATATTTTTCTAGTAATTCCCTAGCTTCTTTATATTTTCTTTGTATTCGAGGGTAAACCAGAATTTTGACTTCTGTTTTGCTTCTCGTTGTTTTCTTAAAATTGTCAATCAGTAATTTGCACATATTTTCTAACGAACTAAACTTCGTAAAAAGTAAATAATGTGTCTCAGTAATCTTGCCGATAAAATAACTTCCATCAGATTTGTCTCGCAAAACCAGGTTCAGAGCCATTATAAAATCTTCCTTCACTTCCTTGAGCTGCTCTTGATTCTCTAACTGAAG
>Ga0247841_10002832_pt1 | contig 33456 bp, 26 predicted proteins | sample LaCruzMarch2015__2_FD_192410 | JGI IMG/M metagenome (GOLD analysis project Ga0247841, IMG submission 192410) | Freshwater microbial communities from meromictic Lake La Cruz, Castile-La Mancha, Spain - LaCruzMarch2015_18m | ecosystem: Environmental > Aquatic > Freshwater > Lake | place: Spain...
TCTTTCCAATTAATCCTGACATGTCTTAATTTTTTATCTGTTCAAAACGTAAACCGGCATCACACTTTGATCTCAACTTCCACGCCACTGGGTAATTCCAATTTCATCAGCGCATCGATGGTCTTCGAAGTAGTGCTGTAAATATCAAGCAACCGCTTGTATGTCGACAGTTCAAACTGTTCTCTCGATTTCTTGTTGACAAATGTTGACCGGTTAACCGTGAAGATCTTCTTGTCGGTAGGCAGTGGAATAGGCCCGCTGACAATTGCACCCGTCGATTTTACGGTTTTTACGATCTTTTCTGCTGACTTGTCGACCAGGTTATGATCGTAAGACTTCAGTTTTATGCGAATCTTCTGGCTCACGTTATTTTGATTTAAATTATTTTATGACGTATCCTTTGATCTTATATAATATCTCATCCACCAATTCCCGCGGCACTGACTGGTAATGCGAGAACTCCATATTTCCTGATGCCCTTCCTGAAGTGATGGTCCTCAGTGAAGTTATGTATCCGAATAATTCGGATAAGGGTGCCTTTGCATATACAATCTGGAACCCGAGCATGGCAGAAACATCTTCTATATGTCCTCTTCTTTTATTGACATCACTGGCCACATCTCCGACATATTCCTCAGGAGTAGTGATAGTCAGCTTCATAATAGGTTCCAGTAATGAGGTGTTGGCCAGGCGGCTGGCATTTCTGAAAGCCTGTGCCGCAGCAATTTCAAAAGCAAGCGCATCGGAATCCACCGGATGCGTCGCCCCGTCAAGAAGCCTCACCTTGAGGCTCATCAGCGGAAAACCTGCCAGAATTCCATTCTGCAACGAGGATTTAAATCCTTTTTCAATGGCATGGATATATTCCTTTGGAATAACTCCTCCCCTGGTTTCATCAATAAACTGAAGGCCTTTTACTCCTTCATCTGCAGGGCCCATTGCAATGGTCATATCGGCGAATTTGCCTCTTCCACCGGTCTGTTTCTTATAAACCTCCCGGTATTCGATTTCAGATAAGATGGCTTCGCGGTATGAAACCTGGGGTTTGCCCTGGTTTATCCCGATCCCGTATTCTCTCTTCAACCTGTCAGTGATTATTTCCAGGTGAAGCTCGCCCATACCGCGAATAATAGTCTGCCCGGTTTCCGTATCATAATTGACATCGAATGTCGGGTCTTCTTCTTCAAGTTTTCTCAGAGCCAGGTTCATTCTTTCCATGTCATCCTGAGTTTTAGGCTCAACGGCGACATTAATGACAGGTTCAGGGAAATCAATATTTTCAAGAATGATGGGATGCTGCAAATCTGTCAGGGTATCACCTGTGCGAATTTCTTTAAAACCCACAGCCACACCGATATCTCCGGCTTCAATTTTCTGAAGAGGTATTCTTTTATTGGCATGCATTTGCAATATTCGCGCCAGCCGTTCACGTTTATTCGTATTAACGTTCAGCACAACATTACCTTCTTCGATCTGGCCTGAATAGACCCTGAAGAAAGCGATTTTGCCGACAAAAGCGTCTATGGCGATCTTGAAAGCGAGGGCAGAAAAAGGTTCTTTTTCATCTGCTTTCCTGATCTCTGTTTTATTCGTAAAAGGATTGATCCCTTCAAGCGGCGGAACGTCAAGCGGGCTTGGCAGATATAAAACGATAGCATCAATAAGCTTCTGAACTCCTTTATTATGAAAAGATGACCCGCAAAGAACCGGCACTATGCGGCTTTCCAGGGTAGCTTTCCGTACAGCGGAAATAATATCTTCAGGGGTGATTGAATCATGATGATCCAGGAATTTTTCAAGCAGTTCTTCACTCTCCTCCGCAGCGCCTTCGATGAGCTTCATCCGGTACTCTTCCACCATTGCTTTCATATCCTCCGGGATCGCGGTTTCGAAGTACTCCTGTCCATAAGAAGCATCATCCCAGGTATAAGCCTTATTCTGAATAAGATCCACAATGCCGGTGAAAGTATCTTCAACGCCAATAGGAAGCTGCAGCGGCACCGGATTCGCTTTCAGTTTGGTTTTTATTTGCTGGAGCACCCGGAAAAAGTCGGCGCCTGAGCGGTCCATTTTATTCACGTAAGCGATACGGGGAATATGGTATTTGGCAGCCTGACGCCAGACAGTTTCAGATTGGGGTTCAACCCCGCCGACCGCGCAAAAAATTGCGATCGTACCATCCAAAACCCTCAGGGATCGTTCGACTTCGACAGTAAAATCAACATGTCCCGGAGTATCGATAATATTGATCTTGAATTCCTCTCCGTTCAGCTTCCAGAAAACGGTAGTGGCTGCTGAAGTGATTGTAATTCCTCTTTCCTGCTCCTGGACCATCCAGTCCATCGTGGCAGTGCCATCATCCACTTCGCCGATCTTGTAATTGATGCCGGTATAGTACAATATACGCTCCGTCGTCGTGGTCTTTCCCGCGTCGATGTGCGCCATAATGCCGATATTCCTGGTATGTATCAACCTGTCGGACATATTGTACTACTTTTCTCTCTTTTTATTAGTTAAAACCTGAAATGGGAGAAAGCCTTGTTGGCCTCAGCCATCCGGTGCATATCTTCTTTCTTTTTAAAGGCAGATCCTTCTTCTTTATAGGCCGACATGATTTCACCGGCCAGTTTTTCCTGCATCGATTTTTCGTGGCGGCTCCGGGCGTATTTGACCATGTTTTTCATGCCAATCGACTGCTTCCGGCCAGGTCTGATCTCTGAAGGTATCTGGAAGGTAGCACCTCCGACGCGGCGGCTTCTGACTTCAACCGACGGTGTAACATTGGCCAGGGCTTTTTTCCAGACTTCTAGACCGTCTTCCTTGCTGCGCTGGGTAACAAGTTCAATGGCTTCGTAAAATATATCGAAGGCGCTGTTCTTCTTTCCCTGCAACATGATATTGTTGACAAACTTGGTCACCATCAGGTCGCTGAATTTTGGGTCAGGAACGATGAGTCTCGATTTTGATTTGCCTTTTCTCATGAGTTATATAATAATGTAAATTATTTGCCTTTAGGTCCTTTGGGTTTCTTGGTCCCGTATTTTGATCTGCGCTGTTGTCTTCCGTCGACGCCTGAAGTATCCAGTGCACCGCGGATGATATGATAACGTACGCCGGGAAGGTCTTTTACTCTGCCTCCACGGATCAGTACAATGCTGTGTTCCTGCAGGTTATGGCCTTCGCCGGGGATGTAGGAGTTGACTTCCTTACCATTGGTCAGACGAACCCTGGCCACCTTGCGCATGGCTGAATTCGGCTTCTTAGGTGTAGTGGTATAAACCCTCACACATACTCCACGCCTTTGCGGGCATGAATCCAATGCCGGAGATTTACTCTTATCAATCAGTTTAGATCGTCCTTTTCTGACAAGCTGTTGAATCGTTGGCATACGATACTGTTTAATTAATTATTTTTTATTAAAGCCGGGAAATGATCCCAAACCAAACCGCTTTCAAGGAAATTTTTCAGGAATATATACAAGGTGGGCTCTTTTTGAGACCAAACTTGCCTTTTGATGGTCAAGTCTGGGGCCTATAGCGTCTCACCTTGTCAGGTCCCTAAGTCCTTCTGAACAAGTCAGAAGTACTACCCTTTAAAATCGGGCTGCAAAGGTAAAAATACTTTCTATAAAAACAAATATTTTAAAAATAAATTTTTCATCAATTGATTTCACCACAGTAGGCACATTAGGACACATAGGAAAACACATAGAAAAGCTAATAATACCTATTGAGCTTCCTATGTGTTCTATTGTGTCTATGTGTTGAATTAAAATGGCCTCACAAGATGCATCTGAAATTCTTTTCACTTTTCGTTTTTCACTCTTCCTTTTTAACTTCTAAAAAATTTACTTAATGCCATTCTATTTATGGCTTACTTTCGCAATCTCTTAATTTGTTAAACCTCTACGAGGTATGAATATTTATAGGGGGCTATTCGTCTACAATGCTATATCGCCTACGGCGAATTCGGAGTGCTAAATGAAATTTTGGTGGATTAAAACCAGACATTCTTTCAGGTAACTTATAAAGTATTGTAGAAGACCGATATACAAATTAAAAATAATTCCCCGAAGGGGATAAACAAAAATAGATCCGACATTAATAAATCATTGTAAATGAAAGAAAAATACCTGGATGAACCAGGGCTTAAAGTTACAATTGATGAAATGATTACCACGCTGACCGGCCATCATTATCGCCACAAACCTTGGAAACTACACCCTGAAAAGACAGCTTTGCTGGTGCTTGATATGCAGAACTACTTCCTCGGTCCGGCATCGCATGCCTTTACTCCCTCTGCTCCTGCCATCATTCCTAATATTCTTAAGCTCATAGAAATGGCAAGGAAATTTGAAATGAAGATCATCTTTACAAAACATGTGAATGATGATGAAAACGCTGGTATGATGGGACGCTGGTGGAGGGATTTAATCGCAGAAGATAGTTTTGAGTCTCAGGTTAGTGAGACTGTAGGACGGTATGACTTTAAGATAATTACGAAGAATCAATATGATGCCTTCTATAATACTGATCTGGAAGAATACCTCCGGTCAAAAAAAATTGAACAGGTGATCATCACCGGACTAATGGCCAACCTTTGCTGCGAAACAACTGCCCGGAGCGCCTTTGTCAGGGGTTTCGAGGTTTTCTTCCCGATCGATGCCACGGCGGCATATACCATGGAGTTCCATCTAAGTACTTTCAGAAATCTTGGCTTTGGTTTTTGTCCGATTTTAAGAACTTCTGAATTAATCAATTCATTGAATGAAACCTGATGAAGTCGCCATTATCGGCGCAGGAGATGCAACGTTTGATTATGCCCTGCATCTGGCAGCTTGTAATAAGGTTGAGATGGAGTCTCTTTTGGCAGACTATGTTAATTTTGTTATTGGTTGCCGGCCTGAGCTAAGTTTTGTCAATCCCTTTATCATTAACCATTTGGATGAATTTCAGCAGAAAAAAAAACAGGGAATAACAGCCTCACCAGCGTTAATGTGGCCGAATCGGAATCCGGAAAGCTTGCCGGCATAAGGCGTTTTCTTCCCGATCCTGGAAAGGCAAGACGAGTCGTAAGCAAAGATAAGTTTCTTCGAACAACTTTCCAGTATCAGTTCCGTGTTGAAGGCCGCAAAATCTAACGGTTTTTGCATTTGGTTCCGATAGGTCTTTTCCTGGTAGCTGCCCTGCCTGGCCACGTTAATAAAGTTGTATTTGCCGCGGAGTCCCATGTAAAGGATCAAAATGTATTGAATAAATTTTTGTGCAGGCTGGGTAGTTTTGCAAATCTTTGCTATTATTGCAGTGATGAGGCTTTTGGCTTTATTGATGAGCATCTGGTTTTGTGGTTTTGGTACACGACAAAACAGGTGCTTTTCTCTTTTGGCTTCAGCCTGTCAAGAAGGTTTTTACTAACATCTCATTGTTAAATTCATAGTTGAATTTTTACCGGAGTTTCATCAATAGAACTCAAGTACTATGAATTTAATAATCTAATTTTAAAATAACTATATATATTTGTCATTCAGAGTCTGCATTTTATAATTATTCACCGGACATTATAAAGATATGAAAATCCATTTACTGATGCTTAACAGGGGATTAATTACCATAGGAATTATGCTCCCCTTGTTTTTTTCATCCTGCGGAAAAAAAGAAACAGCTCCTCCCCCGCTCCCCAAAGTTAAAGTAGTGAGTGTTCTGCAAACCACGGTGCCGGTCCCTGTTGATTTCGTAGGTCAAACATATGGTCATAAGGACATTCCGATTCGTGCGCGGGTCGACGGGTTCCTGACAGGATTGTATTTCATGGAAGGTTCCGTCGTAAAAAAAGGTCAGTTGCTCTATACGATCGATCCGGAGCAGTTAAAATCCGTCGAGGCAACCAGGCTTAGCGGTTTAGCCGAGGCGAAGACCATGCTGGTTAAAGCGGAAAGCGACCTCAAACGGATCAGACCTCTTGCCGAGATCAAGGCGGTCAGCCAGCGTGACCTGGATGCGGCTGTGGCAAATTTTGAAGCAGCCCGGGCAAGAGTAGACGCTGAGGAGTCACAATTGCAATACGCCCGGATCAACCTGGGATATACCAGGATTTCTTCTCCTATCGACGGTATTATTGGAATGACGGAGGCCAAGGTTGGAGAATATGTGGGTAAAGCGCCAAATCCAATCGTATTGAATGAAGTTTCCAACATCGACACGATCCTTGTCAACTTCTCCATCAGCGAATCAGAATTTTTAAAACTCGTAAGAATGCAGCAGGCTAAAATGGCAGACACTTCAAGTTCAGTCAGAGCAAAACAGGCAAAGATTACACTGGTCCTTTCAGACGGAAGCCTGTTCAATCACCCCGGAAAGTTCAATTTTGCCAATCGCCAGGTAGATCCTGAAACAGGCACCATTCTCTTCCAGGCATCTTTTCCAAACCCGGAAAAAATTTTACGTCCCGGCCAGTTTGCCAGGATTAAAGTCGTACTGGCTGAAGTTGAAGGCGGACTATTGATTCCCCAGCGATGCGTTAAAGAATTACAGGGTATTCACCAGGTATATGCCATAAATGCGAATAATGAAATTGAGCTTAGAAATGTAAAATTGGGGATAAAAATAGGTGGAATGTGGATGGTGGAAAGTGGCCTGAAAGCCGGAGAAACTATTGTATTTGAGGGGCTTAACCTGGTTCGACCCGGCACCAAGGTGCAGACTGAGCAAGTCGAAATCCCACAGGAACTTAAGAATTTTTAATCCAAAACCATTAAAACCATGGCAGAATTCTTTGTCAGAAGGCCCATCGTAGCGATGGTTATTTCGATCTTCATCGTGATCATCGGGGTCATTTCAATGCTCCAGCTCCCCATTGCCCAGTATCCTGAGCTTACACCGCCAATGGTTGTTGTAAGTGCAAACTATACCGGAGCCAGCGCCCTGAACGTCGAACAAAGCGTTGCAACACCCCTGGAACAGGACATCAATGGAGTTGAGAATAGCCTTTACATGCAATCTATCAATACCAACGACGGGTACATGACTTTAAAGGTATCCTTTGATGTTTCCTCCGACCCCGATATGAATAATGTGCTTACCCAAAACAGGGTGTCGACTGCAACACCTAAATTGCCGGAAGACGTAAAACGACTTGGTGTATCCACGAAAAAATCATTGGCCTTTCCACTGATGATGGTTACGATAGTATCTCCCAATAAAACATACGATAGCCTGTTTTTATCCAATTTTGCCAAAATTAATATCGGCGACAAGATTGCCAGGATCGAGGGCGTAGGAAGAGTCGATGTTTTTGGCACCGGGGACTATGCCATGCGTATCTGGATTAAGCCTGACCTCCTTGCAAAACTGGGGATCACCGTACCAGAGGTAGTGAATGCTATCCAGCAACAAAATGTGATCGTTGCCGGCGGGCAATTTGGCGGTCTGCCCGCCCCTCCGGGAACTGAATTCACCTATACGGTCAGATTAAAGGACAGGCTCCAGACGGAAGAGGAATTCGGAGAAATCGTGATCAGGCAGAATGACAACGGCTCACAGGTCAAACTGAAAGATGTTGCCCGGACGGAAATGGGGACAGAATCCTCCAAAACATTCGTGCGCCTCAACAATGAGCCTTCAGGAGCAATTGGCATTTATCAGTCTCCGGGTTCAAATGCGCTTGACATTACCGATGCTGTTAAAAAGCAGTTGAAGGAAATTTCCGTCTCCTTCCCGCAGGATATCCATTATGAAATCTCCCTTGATACCACACTGGCAATCACGGAAGGTATAAATGAAATTATTAAAACACTCTATGAAGCCTTGCTGCTTGTAGTCCTCGTGGTGTTTATCTTCCTCCAGAACTGGCGGGCAATGCTGATCCCTTTACTGGCAGTACCTGTTTCTCTTATCGGTGCATTCATCTTATTCCCGGTCCTGGGATTCTCGATCAATACCCTTTCATTACTGGGCCTTGTGCTTGCCATAGGGATTGTGGTTGATGATGCGATCGTAGTTGTTGAAGCGGTAATGGTGAATATAGAAAAAGGCATGGATTCTAAAACCGCGACAATTGAAGCCATGAAAATGGTCACCGGCCCGATCATCGCCACAACACTTGTCATGATTGCGGTATTTATACCGGTTGCCGCTGTAGCCGGCATTACAGGCAGGCTCTATCAGCAGTTTGCCATCACAATTGCCGTGTCAGTCCTTTTCTCTGCCATCAATTCACTTACGCTCAGCCCTGCCCTGAGTTCTTTGCTGCTCAGGCACCCCAAACCTTATAAAGGTGTCATCGGGAAGTTCTTTGGCGGATTTAACAAGTATTTCGATAAAGCCAATGTTAAATACACCAGTTTCAGTCATGTGATCGCCAGGAAGGCTTCCAGGGGGATGATCTTCATATTATTGCTTTTCGCAGGCGCCGGAATCTTTGGCAAAATATTGCCTGGCGGGTTTATCCCCGAAGAAGATATGGGCTATTTCTTTATCAACGCCCAGCTGCCTGAAGCTTCCTCACTGCTTCGTACAGACAAGGTAGCCAAGATGGTCGAGGTAATTCTCAAGGACGAAGAAGGGGTCGAATTTTACACTACAGTTACGGGTTACAGCATGCTTACAGGTGGATATTCAACCAACTCCGTATTTTTCTTTGTCGCATGCAAAGACTGGGCGGATAGAGGCACTGAAAACACCACTGCCAAAATAATCCAGAGGCTTAATGCCAAATTCAGGAATAAGATACAGGAAGCCCAGACCTTTGCTTTCGGGCCTCCTGCCATCCCGGGTTTAGGAAATGGTTCCGGGTACAGCATTATGATACAGGATAAGTCGGGAGGAACCCCGCAATATCTTGCCGAGCAAACGCAGAATTTCATCCTCGCGGCACGTAAACGCAAGGAAATCGGTTCGGCATTCACTACTTTCCAGGCTAACACACCCCAGCGATACATCGATATTGACCGTGAGAAAGCGCTTGCGATGAACCTCAATCTCAAGGATGTTTATACCACGGTCGGTGCTTTCCTCGGCGGGAGTTATGTTAATGATTTCAACCGTTTTGGAAGGGTATATAAAACTTACCTGCAGGCTGAACCTGAATACAGGTACAGTGACAAAGAACTGCAGCTGTTCTTTGTTAAAAGTCCGGAAGGAAACATGGTGCCCCTGAGCTCCATTGCCAGGATCGAAGAGATATCAGGGCCTGAATACACCTTCAGGTTCAATATGGACAGGGCCGCCGAGGTGACAGGAAGCCCGGCAGCGGGATATAGCTCTGCACAGGCACTTCAAGCCCTTGAAGAAGTTGCCAGGGAGGTTTTACCTTCAGATATGGGCTATGCCTGGAACGCGATGTCTTACCAGGAAAAAGTAGCTTCCGGAACTATTGGGATTGTCTTCATGTTCTCAATCCTTTTTGTGTTTCTGATTCTTGCTGCACAGTATGAAAGCTGGTCATTACCACTGGCCATCCTGCTCGGCACGCCATTTGCCGTATTCGGCGCTTTCCTCGGGACCTGGCTGGCCCGCTTCAACTCGGATATTTACGTACTTAATGTCTTCGGTCAGATTTCCCTCATATTGCTCATCGCCCTTGCCGCTAAAAACGCCATTCTTATTATAGAATACGCTAAAGATGAATTTGAGAACAAAGGATTGTCTTTAATGGAAGCCGCGATCGAAGGCGCAAAACTGCGTCTGAGACCCATCCTTATGACTTCCTTTGCATTCATCCTTGGTGTGGTGCCACTGATCACTGCATCCGGAGCAGGATCCGTCGCAAGAAACGTGATGGGTGTCGCTGTATTTGCAGGAATGATAGCTGCAACCATGATCGGTGTCTTCATTTATCCGATGCTTTATGTGGTGATAGGTAAAATGGCCGGCTATGAAAAAACCCGCGATAAAGTAAAAAGTATTACTGTTGAACCTAAATCTCATGAATAATATGTCCAGGCATTTGAAAATATTTCTGCTGCCCCTTCTTATCGTTGGAATTTCCGGGTGTTCAGTCGGACCGAATTTTGTAAAACCAGTCGTCAATTCCCCGGCAGAATTCAGGTTTGACCTTACCGGGAAAGATAGCACCGGGATCTTATCCTGGTGGGAACTGTTTAACGACCCGGTACTCGATACGCTGGTAAAAACGGCTCTTCGTGATAACCGCGACGTCAGGATAGCAGCTTCACGCATCGAGGAAGCCAATGCCAACATGAGGTATAACAAGTCCAATATGTGGCCTTATATCGGTTATGAAGGAAATATAGCATCAGGTAATCTTAATACCGTATTACAAAACGGAAGTACTGATTACCGAACCAACTATTATGCAGCCCCGGTCCTATCATGGGAACTTGATTTCTGGGGGAAATACCGGCGGTTAACAGAATCAGCCCGTGCAGAAATGATAACCACGGAATATTCACAAAGAAGCATCATGATCAGCCTGATTTCGGATGTCGCTTCACTTTATTTTCAGCTGCTGGATTATGATAACCGGCTTGAAATCAGCCGTAGCACACTGTTAATCCGCCAGGAATACCTTAACATTATGCAGGAGCGGTTTAATAAAGGTATAGTCGCCGAAATCGACGTCAACCAGGCGCAAATTCAGGAAGCCATCGCTGCAGCAGCCGTCCCTCAGTATGAAAGACTGGTGGCCAGCACTGAAAACATCCTCAGTATACTGCTCGGAAGAAACCCGGGGCCAATTTTAAGAGGCATGAAACTGGAAACACAGGCTATTCCACCCGATATTCCTCCCGGTCTTCCTTCAGACCTGGTCCAGCGCCGGCCCGACATTATTGAGGCTGAACAATTCGTGGCCTCTCAGAATGCCATGATCGGGTATGCACAAGCTTTGCGGTTCCCGACCTTCAGTCTTACCGCCTTATTTGGCGTAGCCAGCCCTGAACTGTCAACGGCAGCGCTCAATGCTGCATGGAGCGTCAGCGGCACCATACTTGGCCCGATTTTCAACTTTGGAAAAAACAAAAGAAGGGTCGAGGTCGAACGAAAAAGGACAGAGCAGGCTTACCTTGCTTATGACCAGGTAGTTCTCAATGCTTATCGGGAAACAGAAGACGCGCTGATTTCCGTTTCAACTTACAAATATGAGCTCGATGCCGTGATCAGGCAGCGAAATGCCGCCGCAAATGCTTCAAGGCTTTCAAAAGCCAGGTATGACGAAGGGATAACCAGCTACCTGGAAGTTCTCGACTCGGAAAGGACGATGTTTGACGCCAGCCTGAATGCTTCTGCAACTTTACAATACTGGCTCAGCTCCTATGTGGATCTTTATAAGGCTATTGGCGGAGGCTGGATCTCTCCGGAAGAAAAAAAAGCTGCTGAGCAGGCTGCCGCCGGGGAGGCACTGAAAGAGCAGAACAAGAAATAATTTTTATTTTTTCGCACCGCCAAGGCGCTGAGGCGCTGAAAAATTCAACATTCTTTGCGCCGCTGCGCCGCTGCGGTTTAAATATCAATGCTAACATAGATTTTCACCCATGACGACTACCTCGGAAATCATTAAAACACTATTCCCGTGAGATACTGCAGGATTATCATTGTGGGCTGCGGACCTGCCGGGATCGCCTGTGCCATCCAGTTGAAAAGGATGGGCTTTAAGCCTTTGGTCATCGAAAAAAATCAACCTGGCGGCATGCTGGCCAATGCCAATGATATTGCCAACTATCCAGGCTTTCCGGGAGGAATTTCCGGGCAGGAGCTGGCCAGGCGATTTGAAGACCAGTTCAATTCATTTCAGATTGAAATCCTCAGAGATGAGATTCTAACCGCAAATTACACCGATGGTGAATTCAGGCTCAAAGGCAATATGGACACTTATAATTGTCATTTCCTGGTCGTTGCAACAGGGACCATTCCAATAATCCCGGATAATTGCTCAATGGAATTGAGAAAAAAAGGTCTGGTGCATTTTGATATTTCCAGGATCAGGCCAGCCAGGGGAAAAAACATTGGAATCATTGGTGCGGGAGATGCAGCGTTTGATTACAGCCTCTCACTGGCTGAAAATGATAATAAAGTGATTATCTTTAATCGCAGTGACAAAATCAAGGCGCTTAAAGTCTTGACTGAAAAAGTATTTATCAACAAAAACATAAAATACTTCGAAAACACCTCCTTAAAAAGCCTCGGGATAAATGCAGGCAAAGGATTACATGCCATATTCAATAGTACACCCTCAAACAGGAAATATTCCCTGGATTATCTTATTTTTGCCACCGGAAGAAAACCTGCAGACGGTTTTTTCCATGAAAGCCTCAGGGGTGATATGCACAGACTTTTAAGTGAGCATCGTCTTTACCTCATTGGCGATATTATAAACGGACCTTACCGGCAGGTATCTGTCGCCGTTGGAGATGGAGTAAAGATCGCAATGGAAATTTTCCGGAATGAAAGTAATCAGTAAGACAGAAAACAGCCAATTGGCTACCGTATATATCGCACAAAATTCAAGCGGCAAGATGTTTGAATTTGTCGAATCAACCCAGCCACCTTTTTCCCGTAAAGAAAAATGGGTACTCGTCATTTCAACGCTTTTCGGCTGCCCCGTGGATTGTAAATTCTGCGACGCAGGTGGCAGTTACAAAGGCAAACTTAGCTACGACGACCTGTTGTTCCAGGTCGATTACCTTATCCGGGAAAAGTACCCTGACCTGCATGTGCCATCAGAAAAATTCAAAATACAGTTTGCCCGGATGGGTGAACCCACGTTCAATCCAGCCGTTTTGCAAATTCTTGAAAACCTTCCCGGGCTTTATGATATACCGGGATTTATTCCTTCATTATCTACTATAGCCCCGAATGGAACTAACGCCTTTTTTACCAGGTTAATGGAAATAAAGAAAGAAAAATACGCATCGACATTCCAGCTCCAGTTCTCCATCCATTCCACGCAAAAAGCCCAGCGCGACGAACTCATCCCGGTCCGCAAATGGGATTTTAATGAAATTGCCCGCTACGGGAAAAATTTCTTCGATCCGGGCGGAAGAAAAATCACACTTAATTTTGCATTATCAACATCTACCATAATTGAACCGGAAGTGCTTAAAAAGCATTTCAGCCCTGAATATTTTATCATCAAGCTTACACCGGTTAACCCAACTTTCAAGGCAGCTAAGAATAATATGCAAACCCTCATCACCGGCAATTCAAAGCAATTTGAGATCAAGGACAGGCTTGAGGCTTGCGGCTTTGAGGCAATTTTGAGCATCGGCGAATGGGAGGAGAACCTGATCGGAAGCAACTGCGGCCAGTATATTCAAACTTTTCTGAAATCCGGCGAAAAATTGCCTGAAGCATACCAGTATCGATTGATGTAGCGAGGTAGCGAAGTAACGAGGTAGCGATGTAGCGAAGTGAAGTAACCAGTCCTTCGTTACATCTTCAGCTAAAAACCCTATTTTTACCACCTGAATTTGATTTGAAGATGGAAACGTTGTTGAAAGATCTTAACGAAGCCCAGAAGCAGGCGGTGATCCATACGCAGGGCGCTTCAATGGTTCTCGCCGGTGCGGGATCCGGCAAAACCCGCGTCCTCACTTACCGTGTTGCTTATCTCATCCACGAAGGCGTCGATCCCTTTCATATCCTTGCCCTGACCTTTACCAATAAGGCAGCAAGGGAAATGAAAGAACGCATTACAAACCTCGTCGGACCGGAAGCGCGCAATGTATGGATGGGCACTTTCCATTCTATTTTCTCCCGTGTTCTTCGCATCGATGGTTACAGGCTGGGATATACCCCACAGTTTACTATCTACGATACGGAAGATTCCAAAAGAACTCTCCGGAATATCATCAAAGAATTTGACCTTGATCCAAAGGTTTACCAACCCGGCTATGTCCTTCACCGGATATCAGCCGCAAAAACAAAAATGATCTCAGCCAGGCAATACAATGATGATCCTGAAATCCGCCTTGCTGATAATGCTTCCGGCAAACCGCATTTAGGCCAGATCTACCTTAGCTATTCCGAACGGCTTAAAAAATCCGACGCGATGGATTTCGATGACCTGCTGGTGAATATGAATATCATCCTGGAACATTTTCCTGAAGTTCTCCTTAAATATCAACGGAAATTTGAGTTTATCCTGGTAGATGAATACCAGGATACAAATTATTGCCAATACCTGATCCTGAAACACCTGGCTGCCAATAATGAAAATATCTGCGTGGTCGGCGATGATGCCCAGAGCATCTATGCTTTCCGCGGTGCAAGCATCCAAAACATTCTCAATTTTCGCCACGATTACCCTGAACACCAGGTTTATAAACTCGAACAGAATTACCGCTCCACGAAAAATATTGTCAATGCGGCCAACAGCATCATCATTAATAACAAAGACCAGATCGCAAAAAAAATCTGGACACAGAATGATGTCGGGGTAAAACTACGCCTGATCAGATCGAAAAGCGATACGGAAGAAGGAACACTGGTGGTAAATTCGATTTTTGAACTTAAAATGAACAGGCAATTGGGACACGATGCTTTTGCCATTCTTTACCGGACCAATGCCCAGTCTCGTGCTTTTGAAGAATCTTTGCGGAAATTGAATATCCCTTATAAAATATATGGGAGTGTTTCATTTTACCAGCGTAAAGAAATTAAAGATGTCCTGGCTTACTTCCGTCTTGCCATCAACAACCGTGATGAAGATGCACTGGCGAGGGTAATTAATTACCCGGCCAGGGGTATTGGACAGACTTCCCTGGAAAAGATCATTATAGCTGCCGGACAACACCAGGTCAGCGCATGGGAAATTATTGAGAACACTATTGGTTTTGGGCTTAATGTCAACTCCTCGACACGTCACAAACTGGAAGAATTCGTGGTAATGATCAAGAGCTTTTCTACCAGGCTGAAGTCAAAAAATGCTTACGAAATTGCCAGGAGTATTGCGACTACTTCCGGCATTCTGAAAGATCTTTACGACGATCAGACTCCTGAAGGGGTCAGCAGGTTTGAAAATGTGGAAGAGCTGCTCAATGCCATCCGGGAATTTTGCGATACCCAGCGGCCCTCCCCGGAGCCTGGAGAGGAAACGCTTCCTGAACCAGTGCCATTCCGGACTCTCGATGAATTTATGCAGGATGTGGCACTGATCACCGATGCAGATGATAAAGATAAAGCAGGCCGTAACCATGTTTCATTGATGACCATTCATGCCGCCAAAGGGCTGGAGTTCCCTCATATATTCATATCCGGACTGGAAGAAAATCTATTTCCTTCCATTCAATCACTCAACAACCGGGCTGACCTGGAAGAAGAACGCCGTCTTTTTTACGTCGCAATTACCCGTGGTATGGAAAGTGTGACTCTTTCTTATGCCGAAAACCGATATCGGTGGGGCGACCTCATTCCTACCGAGCCCAGCCGGTTCATCGATGAAATCGACGGCGAATTTATCGAGATGCCCAGGAAAGCTTCCATGTATGGACATCAAATCGATTTCAGAAAAATTCCTGGCGCTGATTCAAAGGAAACTATAACCCGTTTCTCGGATACTGGGCGGAAACTAAAGAAACTCAGCACTTTTACCAACTCCCCGACATCAAAAACCGGTGATGTGGATGAACTAAATAATTTACAGCCGGGTATGATGGTGGAACACGACAGATTTGGCAATGGCAAGGTTCTCAGCATTGAAGGGGAAGGCAGCAGCAGAAAAGCTACTATTTTCTTCCCGCAGGCCGGCCAAAAACAGTTGCTGTTAAAATTTGCGAAGCTAAAAATATTATAATCAAATTATTTTCTTACCTTTGCAGTCGAATTTTCGATTATTGACATACCCGGTCAGGCTTTCTTTTCGTTAAATGATTCCTCAACAAATCAGGTTCTTTTAAAACCGGTCCGTCAGTCGGAAAATTTCTAAAAATTAAATTTTCATGGAATATAACACCCAAAAAAGCAAACTGATCATTGCCGAATATGGCAGGAACCTTCAACAAATGGTTCAGGATTGCACAAAGATCGAAGACCGGGCGATACGTACCCGGACAGCGGAATTTATTGTCAATGTCATGGGTCAGATGAACCCTAAAGTAAAGGAATCAGGCGACTATCGCCAGAAACTATGGGATCATATGCATATCATGGCTGACTTCAAACTGGATGTCGACTCGCCTTACCCGCCTCCATCACAGGAAGTACTTCACTTTGCTCACACCCCGTTTAATTATCAGCAAAGCAAAATCAGGTATCGTCATTATGGTAAAAATATCGAACAGATTATTGAAAAAGCTGCCACTTATGAAGAAGGGCCTGAAAAGGAAGCGCTCATCCGAACCATTGCCAACCATATGAAAAAATCTTATCTTAACTGGAACCGAAATTCAGTGGATGATGACGTTATTCTCAAAAACCTCGCTGATTTATCACATAATCGACTTCAGTTGTCTGAGGATCACAAACTTAGTCATACTAATGAAATCCTGGCCAGGAACAAGAAAAAGAAATTCATTAAACCCGGAGGAGGAAATCCTTATGGAAATTCTAACGGAAGTTCCGGTCCTGTTTTTCATAAAATCAGAAAAAAAATCGGATGAGTTCTTTCGAAATCCTCGGTGGAAAAAAGCTGAAAGGTGAAATCCGGCCGCAGGGAGCTAAAAATGAAGCCCTTCAGATACTTTGCGCCGTATTGTTGACCCCTGAAAAGATCACTATCAGTAATGTTCCGGATATCCGGGACGTCAACTTCCTGATTGATCTGATAAGAGAGATGGGCGTCGTGGTTGAACGGATAACACCTGAAACTTATACCTTTCAGGCCGACAAAGTCAATCTTGAATATTTACGAACTCCGCAATTTAAGCAGAAAGCAGCCAGCCTCCGCGGCTCAGTAATGATCCTGGGACCTCTGTTATCCAGGTTTAAAATGGGCTATATTCCCCATCCCGGCGGAGATAAAATCGGCCGTCGCAGGCTTGATACCCATTTTATCGGTCTTCAAAATTTAGGTGCTAAATTCATTTTTGATGAAGATGAACGCCTTTACAAAGTAGAAGCTGATGACTTAAGAGGTTGCTACATGCTCCTTGATGAAGCATCGGTCACCGGTACGGCAAACATCATCATGGCTGCTGTCATGGCTAAAGGAAAGACCGTGATCTTCAATGCTGCCTGTGAACCATACATACTGCAGCTATGCCAAATGCTCAACAGTATGGGGGCAAAAATAAACGGAGTAGGTTCCAACCTTCTGACTGTCGAAGGCGTTGAATACCTGACAGGATGCCACCATGAGCTGATGCCTGATATAATCGAGGTTGGGAGTTTTATTGGCCTGGCGGCCATGACCCAGTCGGAACTAACCATTAAAAATGTCCGGCTTGAAACTCTGGGTTTGATTCCGACTGTTTTCAGAAGATTGGGAATAACTATTGAACAAAGGGGAAATGATATTTATATCCCGGAGCACCTGAATTATGAAGTAGAAACCTTCATGGACGGCTCTATCATGACCATCGCAGATGCACCTTGGCCGGGATTTACACCTGATCTTATCAGTATTGTTCTGGTTGTAGCAACCCAGGCTAAAGGCAGTGTCCTCATCCATCAGAAAATGTTCGAAAGCCGCCTTTTCTTTGTCGATAAACTGATCGATATGGGTGCACAGATCATCCTTTGTGACCCTCACCGGGCCACCGTGATCGGATTAAACCGTGAGCACATGCTCCATGGTATTGATATGGTATCGCCGGATATCCGCGCCGGAGTCGCCTTACTCATCGCAGCGTTATCCGCTGAAGGTAAAAGCGTGATTCACAATATCGAGCAGATCGACAGGGGCTATCAACAGATCGACCTTCGGCTCAGCCTGCTCGGAGCAGATATTAAAAGAGTAAAAGATAATCTTGCCTGATCCCGCTACTTCATCAATAGCCCTTTTAGTTCAGCCAGGCCGGTGGGTTTGGCTTTGATTCTCAGATTGGCGTCAATTAGTAAAAAAGTAGGGGTAGCATAAACATAATAATCCTGGATAATCTTACCATCCCAGCCTTTCAGTTCTGCAATATTAATCCAGGGGAGTTTATTTTTCATCAGGGCCGTATGCCAGATTTTATCATCATTGTCAACAGAAATCCCGATAAACCTCACTTTACTACCATACTGACCGTTAAGATTTTTCAGTTCCGGAAGCATAGCTTCACAATGTGGGCAATTACCCGACCAGAAAATAAGCAACGTTTGCCGGTCTTTCGTATCAGCCAGACGGATCAGGTTCCCCTCTGAATCGTTGATCTCAAAAACCGGGGCTGCACTTCCGACGGCGAGTTTTTTAAATCCTTCGATCCTGATCCTGAGTTTTTCTTCCTGCTGATTGCTCACACATGATTGTCCCAAAACAAAGTTTTCTACAAGATAAGTCAGAACCGTCTCAAAACCATATGCCTGGAATCCGTTTATTAAGTAATTGACAATCATTTCCCTGACTTTAGGCCCGCCTTCGGTTAACTTCATCAGGGAATCAACTGCCTGTATAAAGTTCTTTTCCTGGTCTGCGCGCGAAGCCCCGGGATTAATAAATAAAGAAAGATAATCGATAACTTTTACCGGTAAAAGAGGTGTGTTAAGTATCAGGGAATCAGTAAGGTCAATACTGTCGAAATACCGGTCACGATATTGTTCAACAGACACCGGGTCCAATTCTCCCGGCCGTATGTCCGGAAGTTGATCCAGCCGGATGATACGGGTGACCAGTTTGTCCGGAAAATTATTCAACAGGCTGTCAAGATAATGATCATAGGCTGAAGATAAATTCTCAGCATACCTGGCAGCATCGTAATAAAAAGTATCGACCGGCGGATAGTATTTTAAAAAACCTGATAAAACATCGATCCTGGTTTCCACATCAAGTTTATGTCGGTAATAATCAAAAAAAAGCTCGTTTTCTTCAGATTTATTGACAACCAGGTTAGCTAATCCTAAATCCCGGTCGGTAATAATACTGACATCTTCTTTGTTAAAGATAAAATCCAGGCCTTTCTGCTTATCCTTTTCCAGCCTGTACATACCGACATCATCGTTTTCATCCAACAAAAAAACAACATTGCCAGTCATATCGGTTATGCCGGAATCCAGCCTTATCTGTTGATCTCCATAATAAAAAACCAACCTGACCTTTTCAACAGGAAATCCATTTACGAGAAAACTGAGCCGGTAAGATTTTTGTCCGAAAACCAAGCCACATAGCAGCATTATGAGAATTATCATTGTTGTCTTCCGGAATTTCATACTATGATCAGATTAATCTTTCAAAGATAAAAATATGTTCTATTCATCCCGCCTGCCAAAATGTCCTTTCAGCTTTGATGGCAAATAATTTGATAGCCGTCCGTTAAGTTTCACTAAATTTGCGCCTTTTATCCCACGTGGTATTATTGTTAAACCAGATATAAGGCGGGATTTTATTTTTATAGAAGAAAGTTGAAAGTAATGAGCAAAGAAGATAAAATTAAGGATAAGGAAAATTTGAACGAATCGACTGTCAATAATGGAAAAACCGTCCATAATGATAGCTCCGGGAATAAAAGTCGCTTTAAGAAAGATAAAAAGAATACAGCCGATGCCGGCGATGAGGTTATAAGACAATGGCAGTCGAAGTGTGATGAATTGGACGATAAATACGTTCGTTTATATTCCGAATTTGATAATTACCGGAAACGAACTCAAAAAGAAAGGATAGAATTCAGCAAGAATGCTTCTGAAGATATCATCCTTTCCTTGCTGCCTGTAATGGATGACCTTGAGCGGGCTCTGGTTTCCACCCTCAAAATAAATGATGGTATGGAGGTGGTCCCAAAAGAAGGGCTGCAGTTAATATACAAGAAATTCAAAGGTCTTCTTTCACAAAAAGGCCTGGAAGTTATCCCTTCGGTCGGGGAATTATTTGATGTTGACTTTCACGATGCCATTACCAATATTCCAGCTCCGTCGGAAGATATGAAAGGGAAGGTTGTCGACGAGGTTGAAAAAGGGTATAAGCTGAATGGGAAAGTAATCAGATATTCAAAAGTTGTTGTAGGAAATTAAACGAACCGACGGATTTACCCGTCGGAGCACCACAAACAAAATGGCAAAACGCGATTATTACGAAATCCTGGATGTTCCTCGCACAGCTTCTGCTGAAGAGATCAAGAAAGCATACCGGAAGATGGCTTTAAAGTTCCATCCGGATAAAAATCCTGATGATCCGACAGCAGAGAGCAAGTTTAAGGAAGCGGCGGAAGCATATGAAATCCTTAGCGATGCTGATAAAAAGCAGCGTTACGACCATTATGGACACGATGGAGTTAAAGGCATGCCTGGTGGTGGTTTCAATATGAGCATGGACGATATCTTCTCCCATTTCGGCGACATTTTCGGGGGTGCTTTCGGCGATCAATTTGGCTTTGGAACGCGTGGACGCACGCGCCGACGCGTTAACCGGGGGACTAATCTCAGGGTAAAAGTTAAACTTTCGTTAGAGGAAATCGCAACCGGTGTCGAAAAAAAGATAAAAGTTACAAAATACATATCTTGTGACCAATGCAATGGAACCGGCGCCGAAAAGGGCGCTTCCATGAATACCTGCCAGACCTGCCACGGCCAGGGCCAGGTGACTCGCGTTACCAGCACCTTTTTAGGACAGATGCAAACTACGTCTACCTGTCCGGCTTGTGATGGAGAAGGTACGGTGATCGGCACCAAATGCAATAAGTGTTTTGGAAACGGGATTGTCAAAGGAGAAGAAGTTATTCCGGTCCGTATTCCGGCAGGTGTGTCCGACGGCATGCAGCTTTCTTTGAGCGGTAAAGGCAACGCTGCTGCCAGGGGAGGTATTCCGGGAGATTTGCTGATCCTGGTAGAAGAACATGAACATGAGCATTTTACACGTGACGGGAATAATCTTATCTATGAGCATTTTATCAGCCTTCCTGATGCGGCCCTTGGCGCTTCTGTCGATATACCGACACTGGATGGAAAAGCCAGGATTAAAGTAGAACCCGGCGCTCAAAGTGGGAGAATTTTACGGTTAAAAGGAAAAGGTTTGCCCGACCTGAACGGTTATGGCCGGGGCGATCTCCTGATCAATCTGAGTGTCTGGACTCCCAGAAACCTGACCCGGGAAGAACAGCAAATACTTGAAAAATTGCGTAATGCCGAAAATTTCAAGCCAAATCCATCGAAGAAAGACAAAGGTTTTTTTGACAGAATGAAAGATATTTTCCAGTGAACTTAATTCAAGTTGAAAACGTCACAAAACGCTTCTCCGGCCATACAGCTTTGGAAGGAGTTAGTATTGCAGTTCCCGAAAAGAGCATTTTCGGCCTTCTTGGCCCGAATGGTGCAGGTAAAACCACCCTGATTCGCATAATTAACATGATCACTGCTCCTGATGAAGGCCATATTTTGTTTGCCGGACGTAATATTCAACCTGATGATATCGACCAAATAGGTTATCTTCCGGAAGAAAGAGGATTGTACAAAAAAATGAAGGTGGGCGAACAGTCCCTTTACCTGGCCCAGTTGAAAGGGATGAGCCGGAATGAAGCACATGCCAGGCTGAAAGTCTGGTTCGAAAAATTTGATATTGGTGAATGGTGGAATAAAAAGGTCGAGGAATTGTCGAAAGGTATGCAACAAAAGGTGCAGTTTATCATAACTGTGCTCCATCAGCCTAAATTGCTCATTTTCGACGAGCCTTTCAGCGGATTTGATCCAATCAACGTTAACCTTTTAAAAGAGGAGATTCTGAGATTGCGCGACAACGGTTCGACCATTATTTTCTCGACCCATAACATGTCATCAGTAGAGGAACTTTGTGATAATATTGCCCTGATCAACCGTTCCCGCAAAATTCTCGAAGGCAATGTTATGGATATCAGGAAAAAACATCGCAGCGATACTTATGAGGTGGAAATTTCAGGGCTGAACAATATGAATCTCGTTTTGCCTCCTTCCTGCCAGGTATTGGAAAAAGTAGAATCGGAAGGCCATTCCGTTCTTAAGATCCATGGCTTTTTAAATCATAAGCCAAACGAGCTCCTGGCTCAATTGATCCGGCAGGTTGATGTACATGCCTTCAGGGAAATACTACCCACCATGAACGATGTTTTTATTGCCACCGTTAACGCTGCAGAAAAATGAAAAAGGTCTGGCTTATTATCCAAAGAGAGTATTTAACGCGGGTCAGAAAGACTTCATTTGTGGTTATGACCTTTCTGGGCCCCATCCTGATGGCATCAGTATGGATTGTCCCGTTATTGCTGGCCAGCCGCTCGGAAGGAACAAAAATTATCGAGGTGTTGGATGAAACGGGTCTCTTTTTTGAAGAATTCAAGGAAACAGATGATGCGAAGTTTCTTTATATTACGGATGATCTTCAAACTGCTAAAGAAAACCTGGGGAAGAGTGAAAGCTTTGCTATTCTGTATATACCCAAATCATCGTATGCCACCCCGAAAGCCTTCTACCTTTATTCATACAAGAAACCCGGGCTGAGCCTGAAAATGTATCTCCAGGAATCGGCCAATAAGATCCTTGAAAACAAGAAACTGCAGGATGTATATGGGATCGATGAGCAAACACTGGCTTCGGTTAAGTCAAACATCTCGCTCGTGGTAGAAGATATTGAGACGAGCAAAAAGTCGTACACCGAGATAAGCTGGGCACTGGGATTTATAGGAGGGATGCTCATCTACTTTTTTATATTTATGTACGGAGCGCAGGTAATGCGCGGGGTCATAGAGGAAAAGACCAGCAGGATAATTGAAGTCATTGTTTCGTCAGTGAAACCGATCCAGCTCATGCTGGGTAAAATCGTAGGCATTGCCATGGTTGGCCTGACCCAGTTCCTGCTCTGGATCGTACTCACCCTGGGGATTGTCACAGCTTTTACGGCTATTTATGCCGATCAGATAGATAAATATAAGATGGGTGAACAGCCGATGTCCAATCCGGGCCAGCTCTTTCCATCAGACGCAATGGGGATGCCTGATACCCAGCAGGGATTGGAAGCTCTCGGATCTGATGAAAATGTGGGTCAGATCATCGATGTTTTCTTTTCCATCAATTACGGGCTAATTATCTTCACTTTCCTTTTCTTTTTTGTCGGAGGATATTTGCTGTATGCAGCTCTTTTTGCCGCCATCGGCTCTGCCGTCGATAATGAAGCCGATACCCAGCAATTCATGCTCCCCGTAACTATTCCTTTGATTTTTTCGATCATCATCGGGCTTTCTTTCGTTTTAAACAATCCGGATGGAAGCGTGGCTTACTGGCTTTCGCTTTTTCCACTGACTTCCCCTATTATTATGATGATACGCGTTCCTTTCGGTGTAAATATCTATACGGATCTGATCCCTTCAATGGTGTTACTGGTTTTGGGATTCCTGGGTACAACATGGATTGCTGCAAAAATTTACAGGACAGGAATACTGATGTATGGTAAGAAAGTCAGTTATAAAGAATTATGGAAGTGGTTGACATATAAGCCTTAAAATCTTTTCGTCAGCTTCTATAGGTACATTAAGACTTCTCATACAATTTGCTCCAGCGGAATTTCTCCCTTTTCTTCCAGTCGCCCCGGTGGTAAGCATAGCTGATTATTAGCGGTAAAACGGAAGTCGCTTCAGCGTAAACCATTTGTTCAAAAACAGTTTCGACTTTTCCCCATGATGAAGCTTCCTTTAAGGTTGAACTTGAACAGGCTCCATCCCGTACATCGGCCACGGTAATTTGAACTGCATATTGGTGCATTGGCACATCTTTTCCCAGGATTTCAGCACAAATTACGGTATCCTGGGCAAAATTCTTAGGTACCCCGCCCCCGATCATAAAAAGGCCGGTGGTTTTAGCTGCCATTTTTATAAGGGTGAGTTCAAGGAAATCTTTGACCGAATCAATACTAACATGACTCTCCGGGTTTTCCCACTGATGTTTGACAAGCCCAAAACCAGCGCTGCTGTCGGAAAAAGCCGGACAGAAAATGGGCACATCATGCTCATAGCAAACCTGGACCAAAGAATCTTTTTTTACAGAATGTTTGACGAGAAAACGCCCCATTTCCTTAATGAACTCTCTTGAAGAATAAGGTCTGTGTTCGAGGGAATCAGCTATTTTTTTCACCGTAGCATCACAATTCTGCAATTCCTCTTCATCGATGTATGTATCATAAATGCGATCGATATAATTGTCACGCAGCATATGGTCATCAATAAAAGGTGTTCCTCGGTAATGTTTAAATCCCAGTGCTTCAAAAAAATCCATATCAACAATTGAAGCTCCTGTAGCTACTATGGCATCAATCATGTTATTTTTTACCATATCGACATAAACCTGCATACAACCGCCTGCACTGGTGCTACCTGCCAGGGTCAGAATGATGGAACAACCCTTATCGTTGATCATTCGCTGTAAAATATCCGCTGCGTTGGCAGTTTCACGGGAAGTGAAAGACATTTTCCGCATGGAATCAATTATCGGAGCAGAGTCAAATGATTTAATATCAATATGCTCAATCGTTTGCTTTAGAAGTTCTTTTTTTTTCATTTTAAAATATTTTTTTAATTCCGACCGACTTAAACAATTAAAATAATTATAATCCGTCTCAGTTACCTCATAAATAAATACTCATTCAATTGATTACTTTATATCCTTGAACTGATAGCTCAGCAATTGATAGATTAGTTTAGAAGCCAGGAAGTCGGATGCTTTATTATTTTCAATTGGGCATAACTCAACCACATCAAATCCAACAAGTTTCTTCTTAATGATCAGCTTTCTCATGAGGTTAACCACATCATAGTAATAAAGTCCGCCCGGCTCCGGTGTTCCGGTAGCGGGCATGATGGAAGGATCAAAACCATCCAGATCGATCGTTACATACACATGGTAATCCAGCATCTCAATCACGTCATCGATCCACCCGGTAAGTCCGCCAACTATATCTTTAGCAAAGAAAACCCGGTCTCTGGCCACGTAGGGTATTTCCACAACATCCATACTCCGGATGCCCACCTGCACTATAGGACACCATTCCCTGACACGCGCCATGACGCAAGCATGATTAAACCGGGACCCTTCATATTCCTGCCGGAGATCGGTATGCGCATCAATCTGTAACACACAAAGGCCGGGTATTTTTTCAGCAAAAGCCTGTACTGCACCAATTGTGACTGAATGTTCTCCACCGAGGGTAACAACGAATTTATCGTCTTCCAGGAATTTTAATACCTTATCGTGGACTTTCTGAGCCAGAACTTCCGGTGATGATTCTTCCACAACAGGTTTAGCCGTATGGATCCCTTTCAGGTAAACTTCCGAATCGGTTTCAATATCATAAAGCTCCATATTTGCTGAGGCCTCCAGTATTGCATCAGGACCTCTGTCAGCCCCTTTTATCCAGGTGCTGGTCGCATCAAAAGGTACCGGCAGGATAATAATCGGTGAGCTTTCATAGGCAGAATAAGATGGCGGTATACCTCCAAAATTCATCGAAATTCAAATTTAAAAGTTTTAAAAGATAGTACTAAAATAAGACTTTTTTCCAAACGATCAATATCCAAGAATTTTTAGCATGGACTTATAGCTTTGTTCCTTGGCAAAAAGCTTGGTATAATATTCCCCCTCAGCATCGCGGTCGATGATAATATGCTTGGGAGCGGGGATGAGACAGTGTTGTATGCCGCCATAACCGCCGATAGATTCCTGGTAGGCGCCTGTATGGAAAAGCCCTATATACTGAGGGATGCCGGGTCTCATCTTCGGAAGGAATATTGCATTTGAATGTGCTTCAGAATTGTAGTAGTCCATGCTGTCACACGTAAGGCCTCCAAGGAAAACCCGTTCATATTCATATTCCCAGTTATTGACCGCAAGTAAGATAAACCGCTGGTTCAACGCCCATGTGTCAGGCAAGGTAGTCATGAATGAACTGTCGATCATGTTCCAGCTTTCACGGTCATTCTGCCGTTTCTGATCAATGATGGAATACAAAACAGCCCCGCTTTCGCCGACAGTAAAAGAACCGAATTCGGTAAATATGTCAGGTTCTTTCACATTGTTCTGATTACAAATAATTTTAATTTGAGAAATAATCTCTTCCGCCATGTATTCGTAATCATAATCAAAAGAAAGTGAATTCTTTACGGGGAAACCACCACCGATATTCAATGCATCAAGTTCAGGGCATATTTTCTTCAATTCACAATAAATATTGACGCATTTGGTAAGTTCATTCCAATAATATGCCGAATCCCGGATACCTGTATTGATAAAAAAATGAAGCATCTTTAATGCAAACTTGTTATTGTTCTGAATTTTTTCCTGGTAATAAGAAACGATATCATTGTACCTGATCCCAAGCCTTGAAGTGTAAAATTCAAATTTAGGTTCTTCCTCGGAAGCAATCCTGATTCCAAGCTTAACTTTCTTTCTTATACCTTTTGAGAATTTATCAAGTTCAAAGATATTGTCAAGAACAGGGATTGTGTTTTCAAAACCCCTGTTAATCAGGTTAATAATGTTTTCTATATATTGAGGGCGCTTAAAACCATTGCATATTATATAGGTATCTTTATTCAACAGCCCTTCTTCAAACATTTGCTCAATAATATGGATATCAAAAGCTGATGAAGTTTCCACGTGAATATCATTCTTTAATGCTTCCTGGAGCACAAATGAAAAATGCGAACTCTTTGTACAGTAACAATAAGTGTATTCACCATTATAATCAGCCTTTGCCATTGCCACATTAAACCATCTTTTAGCTTTCTGTATCTGTTCACTTATTTTAGGCAGATAGCTGATTTTTAATGGTGTTCCATATTGTTTAATGACATCCATTAAGGGGATTTCATGAAAATTAAGCTCATTATCAATTACTTCGAATTCACTCGTGGGAAAGTCAAAAGTTTGCTCAATGAGATCCAAATACTTTACTTTCATACATATTCAGGTTAAGTTGAAAAAAGCAAGTAAAGGTAATATATTATACTTATTCAGGTTAAATATTTATCATCCGCATAACCCGAATCTTACTTTTTTTATCAATGTAAGTTACACGAATTCATATACTACTTATTTTTAATATGTTATGAAACACTTCGCTTAACTTCATATAATATCCCATTTTCAATTTTCAATTTTCAATTTTCAATTTGCCGGATTCATTAATAAAAAATCATGGTACATTGGTTAATTACAAATAATATGCTAATTTTGCACCCTCCAAAAAACAGATAAAAAAATCCTAAAATTCTGAAAACATGCAAAGTAAGGGAGCTATTAAGGTATTTGCGATTGCATTTGCATTAGTTTGTCTTTTCCAGTTATCATTTACTTTTTTCAGTACTAAGACTGAACGAAAGGCCCGTAGTTATGCTACAAACCAGGATGCGGTAAATAAAGCCGAAGAACTTTCCGGGGGCAACCAACTGATGAAGACTTTTTATTTTGACTCTTTAGCAAGGGTCCGCGAATCCTATTACATCGATTCTTTATCCAATGAGGTTGTTTATAATATCCTTGTCAAGAAATATACTTACAAGGATGTTAAAGAACGGGAAATCAACCTTGGGTTGGACCTCAGGGGCGGTATGAATGTCGTGCTCGAAGTATCAATAGGTGAGATCATCAAAGCCCTGGCCGGGCCAAACAGTGTCAACCCTATCTTCCAGCAGGCTATGCAAAGTGCTTATGCCAAGCAGAGGTCGAGTCAACGTGATTTTGTGACCTTATTTGGGGAAGCATTCAGTGAAGCTGACCCCAATGCCAAGCTGGCTTCTATATTCAATACGGTAGAGCTTAAGGACAAGATAAGTTACAATTCTACTAATGAAGAAGTTCTTTCCGTAATCAAGAATGAAACCGAGGGGGCTTTTGACATGACTTTTAACATTCTCAGGACCCGAATTGACCGTTTTGGGGTTACTCAGCCCAATATTCAGAAACTGGCAGGAACCGGCAGGATCCTTGTTGAGCTGCCTGGTATCAAGGACCCGGCCCGTGTCAGGAAACTTCTCCAGGGCACAGCCAATCTTGAATTCTGGGAAACCTACAATTATTCTGAAATCTATAATTATTTCGCCGAAGCAAACAAACGTCTAATTCCTGTAGTTGGCACTGAAAAAATCGAAGGGGAAGATTCTCCGGTTGATTCGCTAAATGCCTCACCGACTGAAAGCAATGATCTGGCAAAGGCAGCAGAGAAAGATACTACATCTTCCCTCCTGGATAAGATCGAAAGTGATACTTCAGCGGCAGCATCAAAAGACCGTAACTTTGAAGATTATGCCAAGGAAAATCCGCTTAATGCATACCTCATGCCGGCTTTTTACCAGAGTGAAGACGGTAATTACTACCCGATGCAGAGTGCTACAGTCGGTTATTCAGCCATAAAAGACACGGCCAATGTCAATGCTATGTTGAGCAAGGTAAACAGTGTTTTCCCCAGAAATTTGAAACTGGCTTGGTCTGCCAAGCCAAGAGACGAAAAGTCTGATGTTCTGGAGCTTATAGCATTGAAAGTTACTTCGCGTGATGGAACTGCAGCCCTGGGCGGTGGTGTCATTGTGGATGCCAGGCAGGACTATGACCAGTCAGGCGGTGTAGAAGTGAGCCTCACGATGAACAGTGAAGGAGCGCGGGTTTGGAAAAGACTGACCGGAGAAAATATCGATAAACAGGTAGCTATCGTGTTAGATAACCATGTATATTCCTTCCCTTTTGTCAGGGGCGAAATTCCTAACGGTATGTCTAATATCAGCGGAGGCGGAATGACCCTTGAAGAAGGACAGGACCTTGCAAATATCCTCAAGGCAGGAAAATTACCGGCTTCAGCCCGAATCGTAGAGGAGGCCGTGGTTGGTCCGTCACTTGGCCAGGAAGCTATCAATGCCGGCTTATGGTCATTCGTTATTGCTTTCATGCTGGTCCTTGCATATATGGCATTCTTTTACGCCCGTGCCGGTTGGGTTGCCAACCTTGCCCTGGTAGTGAACATCTTCTTTATTTTCGGAGTACTTGCTTCACTCGGGGCAGTGCTTACACTTCCAGGTATTGCAGGTATAGTGCTAACACTGGGTATGGCCGTTGATGCGAACGTTATTATTTATGAACGTATCAAGGAAGAAATGCGGGCAGGAAAAGGGATGCGCCTGGCCATCACGGATGGTTATAAAGCCGCCTATTCGGCCATCATCGACGGAAACGTGACCACACTTCTTACCGCTGCTGTTCTTTACATCTTCGGAACAGGCCCGGTACAAGGTTTTGCCACTACCCTTATCATCGGTATCCTCAGCTCACTGTTTACCGCAATCTTTATTTCAAGGATCATTTTTACTTGGGCCCTGGATAACAACAAGCGTATCACGTTTGATTTGCCAATAACGCATGATTTCCTCCATAATACAAAAATAGACTTTCTTAAATTGCGCAAATATGCCTATATCTTCTCCATCACGCTTTCAGTAATTGGTCTTATCTCGCTCTTTACCAGGGGGCTTGACCCGGGAGTCGACTTTGCAGGTGGAAGAACTTATGTAATTCGTTTCGATCAGAATATTAAAACCATTGAATTACGTGCTGCCCTTGCAGTTCAATTCGACGGTGAGGCCCCTGAAGTAAAAACATTCGGACCCAATTCACAGGTCAAGGTCACGACCAAATATATGATCAATGATGAACGTCCTGAAGTTGATTCGATCATTCAAAATAAACTTTTCACAGGGTTAAAACCATTCTATGCCAAGAAAAATATCACCTATATTGATTTTACAACTGATGCTACTGATGCAGGTAAAATACTCGGTATCCGGAGTTCTCAAAAAGTCGGGCCGACAATCGCTGACGACATACGTAATAAGGCTTTCATGGCCGTTATATTTGCCCTTATTGTAATATTCATTTATATAGCCATACGCTTCAAAAAGTGGCAATATGGATTCGGTGGATTGGTTTCCCTGTTCCATGATGCCTTGATCACCCTTGGGATTTTCTCGTTGTTTTACAGTATCATGCCATTCACTATGGAGGCAGATCAGACTCTTATTGCTGCTATCCTTACCATCATTGGTTATTCTATTAATGATACGGTTATCATTTTCGACAGGATACGCGAATATGTCACGATTCATCCAAAGAGAGAATATTCCGTCAATGTCAATGAAGCGCTGAACAGCACCCTGTCACGGACGGTGAACACTACGGGTACTACATTGGTCGTTCTTATTGCCATTTTTATCCTTGGTGGGGAAATAATCAGGGGCTTCTCTTTTGCCCTCTTGTTCGGCATTTTCTTCGGAACTTATTCTTCAGTTTTCGTAGCCACACCAATAGCGTTCGACCTGATGAACAGAAAGTTGAAAAAAACTATTAAAATAAAAGCTTCAAAATAAGCTTTTCAAGTGCCTGAAAAGGTTGGTTTGCCAGGAAATGAAAAAATAAGGCAGACCAGCCTTTTTTTATTATTTTTGCAGGTCTTACAACTCAGACCATATGCCAGCAGTACTTCTCTTTTTTGATATAAGCGCCGGGGAGTTAATGGTCATCCTGCTGGCGGCATTCATCGTTTTCGGTCCCAGTAAAATTCCGGAAATTGCCAGGAAAATAGGCCGGGGAATGAATGAAATACGAAGAGCTTCGGACGAAATCAAGAGAGAGATTACGAAAGAAACCAGGAAAGTTGAACAAGAAATGAATGTCGGGGGATCTGTTTTTAAAGACATGAAAAAGACCGCGGATGAGATAAAACAGGACTTCGAACATATTGCAAAGCCCTTCAATGATAATATTGACAACCCTGCAGGAGATGCCCCTAAAAGTCCACCACCTGCAGATATAACAGGTTAAAAGAGATTTATTCAAATAATTATACCTTTTCTTCGTTAAGAATGATTCAGGAAAAAGGCACTGATTAGGCATGAAAAATATATCACGCATTTTTATCATAGCATTGATGTTACTCAGCACCCTCAACCAGGCGGCTGGTCAAAAACGAGCGTTTATCCGGAGTGCTGATGATGCATTCGCAGATGAACGATATTCAGTCGCGGTGGAGAAGTATCAGAAAGCATATACCAAAGTCAAAAAGAATCCGATTGAAAGAGACAGGATATCTTTTCAACTGGCAGAATGTTACCGGAAGATAGGTGATGTCAAACGTGCTGATATACAGTATAAAAGATTGATTAAAAACGGGTATGACAGCAAAGAGCCGATCATCCTCCTGCATTATGCGAATGCTCAGAAGGTTGATGGCAATCTGGAAGAAGCGAAAATTTACTATGAACTTTACGAAAAGAAAGTGCCGGATGATCCAAGAGGGAAATTTGGATTACAATCATGTGAAAAAATTCCCGACTGGCAGGAGTATGAATCAAAATATGAAGTAGGTGAAGAGAAAGGGCTCAACTCACGGGAAGCCGATTTCGCCCCCACTTATTCCAGTGAAAACTATAATTCCATTATTTTCACATCCACACGTGAGGGAAGTAAAGGCAAGGGGATTGACGAATGGACAAATCAAGGCTTTAGCTGCTTATTCCAGGCAAGAAAGGACGTTAAAGAAGAGTGGAGTACGCCTGTATTACTGGATGACCAGGAAGAAGGCGGAGTAAACACTGAAGCAAATGAAGGCGCTCCTGCAATGAACCATGATTTCAGCAAATTGTATTTTACACGTTGTCCAAATGTTGATGGTTCCAAAAATGGATGCCAGATATATACAACAAAGCGTACAGGAAGATTATTCAGTCAGCCGGAATTAGTGCCACTTGGGCTGGATTCAACAGAAGCAGTAGGCCATCCGACTATCAGCCAGGATGAAATGGTCATTTACTTCTCTTCGAACCGTCCATCCGGAATGGGTGGTAAAGACATCTGGGTGGCCTTCCGGGAAAGTATCAGTGAACCATTCGGCAGGCCATATAATCTTGGACCGATCATCAATACACCCGGAGATGAAATGTTTCCATTCCTCAGGGCAGATACCTTATTATACTTTGCATCCGATGGGCATCCGGGTCTTGGCGGACTGGATATCTTTTATACTATCCCGGATACCGCCAGGATATGGACAACTCCCATAAATATGGGAATACCTATAAATTCCCCTTACGACGATTTCGCGATCATTTTTCATCCTGAAGGAGAACAAGGGTTTTTCTCTTCAAACCGGAGTGGAAGAAAATCAAAGGAAGACATTTATTCTTTCATAATCCCTCCGGTTGCATTCACACTGACAGGTACAGTGAAGGATGACCGTACCCTGCAATTTATTCCCGGAGCCAGAGTCGATATAGTCGGATCAGATGGCATCTCCATGACGGCAAGAACATCCGACAATGGAGTATATATGTTTGGTAAAAGTCAGATCATGCCTAATACGACTTATGAGATTACGGTTTCAAAAGATAATTATTTTAATTCCAGCGGTCGGGTTACGACAGTCGGGTACGAAAAGAGCAAGGATTTGACGCGCGATTTCGTCTTGCAACCCATTCCTGAAGAACCGGTTGTCCTTCCGGAAATCCTATATGACCTGGCCAAGTGGGATCTGAAACCCGAATACCAGGATTCCTTGCAGGGTCTTATCACGACTCTCGATGAAAACCCAACGCTGATAGTAGAACTTGCCTCCCATACGGATGCACGGGACACTTATGAACGCAATGATGTGTTATCCCAGAAAAGGGCACAATCAGTTGTCGATTATCTTATAGAACGCGGTATCGATCCCGATCGTCTTGTTGCCAAAGGATATGGCGAAAGGGTGCCCAGGAAGTTATTGAAAGATGTAACCCGTGACGGCTTCCTCTTCACAACCGAAACATTACTGACCGAAGTTTATATTGATTCCCTGTCGACTACCCCGTACAAAGAAGCGGCACACCAGTTGAACAGGCGGACTGAATTCCGTGTTATCAGCAAAGATTTTGTGCCAAAGCCAAAAAATGTCGAGCTCGGAAAAACTGTTCTGATCCAGCTTAACCCTGATGATAATGTGCTTAAATATACCGTTACGCCAAAAACAGGCTTTATTACTGCTCCCTGCATCATCAATGGATACACCGTTCAGTTTACTTTTGATGCGAAATTAGTACCCCAGATTTCAGTTGAGGAGGCTTTGAAATTACTTTCGAACGGTGCGATCGGTAAAGAAGATTTCCAGGGCAATCCCGATGAGATCCTTGCAAACAATACCATTGCCAACCGCGCTATTCTTGTCATTAAGGAATTCACTATTGCCAATGAAACCGTTAAGGATGTTGAATTCATGGTAAATTCAAACCTGGGATATGCGTTAATTATCGGGAATTCGGTCCTTGCTGCTTTCGGGGATTATACGATTGACAATTCGCAGCAGCAGATTATCTTCAGGAAGAAAAAGTAATGGCAGATGAACTGAAATATTCACTTCGGGGTGTATCGGCTTCCAAGGAAGATGTGCATGCTGCCATAAAAA
>Ga0247841_10002834_pt1 | contig 33433 bp, 32 predicted proteins | sample LaCruzMarch2015__2_FD_192410 | JGI IMG/M metagenome (GOLD analysis project Ga0247841, IMG submission 192410) | Freshwater microbial communities from meromictic Lake La Cruz, Castile-La Mancha, Spain - LaCruzMarch2015_18m | ecosystem: Environmental > Aquatic > Freshwater > Lake | place: Spain...
ATGCCAGATCTTTTGCACAAAGGAAAGCAAAACCCATTTCAAATCGTCGCCAACTAAAAAACTCAGCAAACTTAGATTAATCAAGCTTTTCAAAGAACTTAAGTTAATGTTAACGCAACGCTAGTGAAGCTATATACAAATAAATTTAATAGACTAATGTTAGAAAATGAATCAAAATTGAAAGAGAGTACTAAATTAATATACATCACAAAAACTTCATGGTGGGATACGGACATTACTTTGATCCCATTATTGAAGCAACAAGGTATAAATTTAAATTTAATAGTAATTACTTCAAACACGGTTTCGAAATATTCCGAACAGGAAATTAACGAATTCTGCAATAAAAATAGCATTCTTTGTAATTTAATACAACGGAAAAGGCGAATTCGTAATATTAGCAACTTGATGATAGCTTTTAAGGTATGGAACACGATTAGAAAGCTTAAAACAAGAAATAATTGGATTTTTTATGAATACATAACAGATCCGTATTTAAATCTATTAATGCTGCTATACAATAAAAATAAATTAATAATTTCTTTTCATAATTATAGAGAACATAAAAGTACAAATAAAAATGTAATTGATTTATATTTTAAATGGTTGTATTTTAATCATTATAACTATTTTCATTTTCATTCTGAAGAGCAATATGATATATTTAGTCATGATTATCCTAATAAAAAGTCATTTTACACAATCATGCCATTAAAAGATTATGGTAATGAAGTGAACGAGATTACTAAAGTAAAAACCAAAAGAGTATTTTTATTTTTTGGATATATTGAGGACTATAAAAACCTTTCATTATTGATAACATCAGTTGAGTCATTAAATAGGTCGGATATTAAGTTAATTATTGCTGGTTATTGTTCAGATTTCTCGCAGTATGATAAAATCATTACAAAAAGGTATTTATATGATTTGAATATTCGCTTTATTGATAATAAGGAAATACCAAACTTATTTAATAAAGCTGATTATTTGGTATTGCCTTATAAAGAGACAACCCAAAGTGGCCCTTTTCTTATTGCATTAAATTATAATCTACCAGTAATAGCTAGTAATGTTGGTTCATTTCCTAATCTTATAGAAAACAGAGTTGATGGACTTATTTTTGACTCTGCTAAAAGAAACGGGTTAGCCGAGACTCTTACCTTTGCTTGTGAAATGACGGAAGATTATTATCAAAAGATTAAGCGAAATCAAAAGCAGAGAGCAGTGGATTATTTTAATTTGTCACAAAATAATGGTTTGAAATTTATAAAGCATTTAACACTTTGGAAGTGACTTATTATGTATTCATAAACTAATCTCAACAGGGATTATTTCCCCATAGTATGCTGCGAATGAAAGTAATTCCCGATGATACCTCATATCTTGCAGTGATGTAATTCATTAGGTTACTATCATTTGGTATTGCTTTTCCTGATCAAAAATATGATTTCCATATAATTTTCACTTGATTATTGAAAATCAAGAAATTATTTTATTCAATGAAAGTCTTACTAATTATAGATCATGCACCAGACTACAGAGAAGATTTTTTCTATGAATTAGGGAAACAAGTTGATCTTACTGTTGTTGCGCAACCCTGTGAAGATGGACTAAGGTCTCCGAATGTCCGAAGTGGTTATGTATATATTGAGATTCCAGCAAAAAGATATATGGGATTTTATTGGCAGCCTGGATTGGACCAATTGCTACATAATGAAGAATGGGATATTCTTTGTATAGATTTAAATATGCGTCATCTTGAAAGGTTATTTTTATTTTTAAAAAATCCAAAATATTGGAGCAGATGGGTCTGGTGGGGCCACATTTTTGGTTTGAATTCTTCAAGAGTGCTGGATTATTTGCGCCGATTTTTACTCACTCATTCTGGAGGTTGTCTCGCATATAATGAAGGCATAGTAGGACACCTAAGAACTCGATATGGCATAAAAGCCTTAAGTATAAATAACTCTCAGATACGAGAAAATGATTTTAGAGTTGGGTGTTTTAGTTCACATCCTGAAATCAGAATGTTGTTTGTGGGCCGGTATCAATATCGAAAGAGATTGGAGCGATTTGTAGATTTAGCTTTACGACGTACTGACATCCATGTAAGATTAGTTGGTCCAGGGATGGAAGAACTTAAGGTACCAGATGCACTTCTTTCGACTGGACGATTTGAACTCTTCTCACAAACTGTTGGAACTAATCTGAATCAACATTTTGATTGGGCAGATTTAGTAGCAAATCCTGGGCATGTAGGTTTATTAGTATCGAATACAGCAATGCATGGAAAAGGAATCGTGATTGATAGAGACAGCAAACATGCTCCAGAGTATTGGCTCGCATTGGAAACCAAACAACCATTTATTTCGTTTGGTGATCCTAATGCAGTGGATACTTTTATTGAAGGAATTAAACAATGTCCCGATCAAGTCCAAGTTTGGGGGAATTTACTACAGTCTATTGCCCGCGAAAAACACACCATAGAACACATGGTTAAAATACATCTCGAATTATTCAAAAAAATCTACAATGACACAAAACACAAAATAGGAGATTGAGTTATGCAAAAAAAAATAAAGATTGCCTATGATTTGCTTACTGACATGACACTGTTAGAAAGTAAACAAGTCCTTACTCTTAATGAAATTTCTTATTTATTATCTGGAAATTTATCTCATCGATACTCAAAAAGTTTTTTAGGAAGGCAATATATTTATCATTATTACGCGCCCATGATAGTTTCTGCATTCAATCTCTTCGGTAAAGGAGCTTTTCTTGAATTAGGATGTGGTACGGGTACTCAAATTATATATGCAAAAAAAACAGGGTTTAACTTAGCTTCGGGCATTGATATGGTCCCTGATCGAATTAGAATTGCTCAAAAACGTTCAATTTTTCATGAGGCACATAATGATACAACAATTGAAGTAAAGGACTTTTGGAAATTTCACCCGGAAAAGCGCTACGATGCAATATATTCAATGTTTGCTTTTGAACTTTTTGGGAAAACAGTATCAGAAGCTGGCCAGTATTTAGTCGCTCTTTGTTCTCCAAAAGCTACTATTATTCTGGATATGGGCAATGTTAAACGGTTGCATAAACAAAACTATTTTACTGACATATCTAATGAATTGGTTAAGAGGGGATTCAAGGTAAGGTTAGAACCGCTTTTTCCATTTTTATCAGGTACACGCTTGGCAAAAATTTTGGGGAAATGTAATTTATGGCCATTTTTTCGTGCTGTTCGCTTAATTGCAACCATTAAATGAACAAATTTGAAAAGGCCTTTGTAAATAAAAATCAATTGAGCGGACGGGCTCTTTATGTAGATGGTGATACAGTTTGGTCGTCACAAGGAAGGAGACTTATGTGGAGTTCGGATTTGGGTCAGACATGGTGTCAACGAGCTGTACTACCAGTAAGAGGAATACATGAATATTTAGCAGGTTATCGAATTGGACGACGACTTGGGCGAGTTGGGTTTCACCATTTGGCTTTAGCTGGAGAAAATTTATTGGTTTTCATTGCGCATAATAATATATTTCAACTTGCCGCTGGCGAAAGAGAAATAGAATATGTTGCTCCTTTAGTGGGTTCTCGACCATTGAAAACTTGTGTTTCGAATAATTTGATTTACTACGGGGAATACCGTTCTAACAAAGAGCGAAGTCCTGTTCATATTTGGGCTGCAGCACACAGAGATTTACGAAACTGGGTTCCTGTCTGGACATTTGAAAAAGTGCGGCATGTGCATGGGGTTTTTTATGATCCATACACATCGGCAATTTGGGTCACGACAGGCGATGAAAACGAAGAGGCCTCCATTTGGGTAACTCATGATTATTTTCAGACGCTCTCAAAAGTTTTAGGAGGCTCACAGAAATTCAGGATTATACAACTTTTATTTTCTGCTAATCATATTTATTTCGGATCGGATGCACTTCAAGAAAAAAACTATATCTATCGCATGAATCGTAGAGATCAAAAAATTGAACAGTTATCACCTATTCAAGGCACAGTTTTTCATGGCTGCAAAGTGAAAGATTGTTTGTTCTTTTCCACCGCGGTGGAGCCTAGTACGTTTTTCACTTCCCCTTACGCCGAGGTATGGGGATCTTGCGATGGGGTTACTTGGAAGATGGTGCAAAGATTCAGAAAAGACTGCTTTCACATGAAGTTATTTCAATATGGTCAAGTATTTTTTCCAGCAGGGCCAGGAGACGACAAGAATTTATGGTGTACACCCATGTCTACAGAATATGATCAAACAACCATTAAAATCCCGATTGACTTACTTTTCACTTAAAAATGAACATCAAATGTGCAATTTAACAAAAGGTCATAAATGACCATTGATCTCATCGCCGGCGCCCGCCCCAACTTTATAAAAATCGCACCCATCATCGATGCGATTCAAAAAGCCCGGGAGGATGGCAAGGATATTCAATACCGGCTCGTTCATACCGGCCAGCATTACGACAACAACATGAGCGGCAGTTTTTTTGAACAGCTTGGTATTCCGGAACCGGATGTTAACCTGGGCGCAGGAGGAGGGACACAGGCCGAACAGGCGGCTGCGATCATGATTGGGTATGAAAAATTGCTCATGCATGAAAAATCCGACCTCTGCCTTGTGGTTGGTGATGTAACATCCACCATGGCCTGCAGCATCAGCGCCCAAAAGCTTCATGTCAAAGTTGCACATGTTGAAGCCGGTATCCGTTCGGGTGACTGGACCATGCCTGAGGAGATCAACCGCATGGTAACCGACAGCATCACCAATTATTTCTTCACCACCACCGAGATGGCCAATAACAACCTTCGCAGGTCAGGTATCACCAAAGACCGTATCTTCTGGGTCGGCAACACCATGATCGACACCTTGCTCAGGCATCGTCCACGGTTCATTAAACCCGCCATCTGGGACGAGATAGGTCTTCAAGCAGGCAAATACATCATCATTACCCTGCATCGCCCTGCCAATGTGGATGAAGAGGCAAAGCTGAAAGAATTACTGGATGAAATTATTCTGAATTCAAGAGATCTTCCCCTGGTATTTCCGGTTCACCCAAGAACAGCCAAAATCATTCAGGCCATTCTACCGGCCAACAGCCAACAGCCATTAGCCAGTAACCTCCATCTCATCGAACCCCTTGGTTATCTTGAATTCAACTATCTAGTTGAACGCAGCAAAGCTGTCATTACCGATTCGGGCGGAATTACCGAGGAGACCACTGTCATGGGGATTCCCTGCATGACCCTGCGCGACAATACCGAACGCCCCGAAACGATTATCCTGGGTACCAATGAACTGATTGGCACAAACCCGAAGGCCATCAGGCCGGCCATGGAGAAGCTGTTCAATGGCCAATGGAAAAAAGGGAGTATTCCAGAACGCTGGGATGGAAAAACATCGGAACGGATTGTTGAGGTTTTGTTAAAGCTAAAACTATAACTGTTTTCCGTTGAACAACCCCATACTTTATCTGAAAACGATCATCAAATTAGGCATTTCCAATGTACTTTATGTGGCCTGGTATCGTTTCAGCCTGAAATCGGAGATTCGAAAAAGGTGGTTTCCCATCCGTGACATTTCATTTGAAGGTGATTTCTTCTATCCTTGTCCTGCCCGGAATAATTATCCGGTTGAATGGAAGAAAACCCTGGTGGAAGAGGCCGGGAAATTGTTGAACGGGAAATTGCGCTATTACGCATTTCACTGGAAACAGGCAGGAAATCCGCCCGATTGGTTTTTAAATCCCTTCAATGGTTCGCATTATAAAAATACAAATCTTCACTGGACGCAGTTCCCTGATTTCGATCCGCAATTTGGCGATATCAAGCATTTGTGGGAGGCCTCCCGTTTTGAATGGGTGATTATACTTGCACGGGCATACAGTGCAACAGGGGAACAGCGCTATTTAAAGACATTGAACAGTTGGCTAAGGGATTGGGCGGCTCGAAACCCAATGAATACCGGTCCCAACTGGAAATGCGGCCAGGAGGCGGGCATCAGGATATTCAACCTGATAAATGGCTCCTTAATCCTTCAGCAGGCAGATAAACCATCGGCACCATTGTGCGATCTGATCTATGCACACCTCAGCCGGATTGCTCCAAACATTCATTATGCGATGGCGCAGGATAACAACCACGGCACCAGCGAAGCAGCGGCCTTATTCATCGGAGGAAGTTGGCTGTCAGCCATTGATCCTGTGAAATATTCCAGAGCAATTGCCTATGCAAACAAGGGAAGGTACTGGCTGGAAAACCGGGTTGCAAAACTGATTGGAGAGGATGGAAGTTTTTCACAACATTCGGTCACCTATCATCGCTTGATGCTTGACACCCTGGCCTATGCTGAATACTGGCGCCACCGGTTACACCTGGCACCTTTCAGTCTCCGGTTTTACGAAAGCGCAAAATCTGCCATTGAATGGTTGTGGATGCAAACAGACGAGCTAAGTGGGAACGCACCCAATCTGGGATCGAATGACGGCGCGCTGGTCTTGAATATGCACTCATGCGATTATCGTGATTTCCGCTCCTCCATTCAATTCGCCCAAGTCCTGTTTAATCAAACGAAGAAATACAATGATGGATATTGGGATGAACCACTATTTTGGTTTGAAATTTCGATTTCAGATTTGAAACAGGATATTAAAATTCGCCAAAATCTTGTGCTGAAGGGAGGATATACAATCCTCAAATCAACCGGAAGCTGGGCAATGGTTCGCTGGCCCTTTTTTCGATTCAGGCCATCACACAATGATGTGTTACATTTCGATTTGTGGCACAATGGAATAAACATTATTTGTGATGCAGGCACATATTCCTATACCCCCCCGTCTGATGAAAACAATGTTGATCTGCAATCGGTCCGTTTTCACAATACAGTGTCTTTTGATGATCATGAGCAGATGCCGGCCATCAGCCGTTTTCTGATGGGCAGGTGGCTGAAGGCCGAATCGATCAGTGAAGTCTTTATAGATGCTGCGAAAGAAACAACCTGGTCAGGAAGCTATGTTGATGTGTATAAAAACCGTCATTTTCGTAAGGTTAGTTATTCTGAAAATGTGTGGATTGTTGATGATACCCTGGAAGGCACATTTGGAAAGGCAGTGATCGGATTCAACATCAATCAATCCCATGTCTCCCTTGAAGGCAACCGGTTGGAAACAAGTTTTGGTTTTATTGTTGGCCCCGAAGATTCAGTGGCGGTGATCAAAGAGTCGGTTGCATCAGATTATTATTTTGAGAAGCATCCGGTTTTTCGTCTGACCTATACTGTTCAAAAACCTGGAAAATATACCACGAAAATCATGCTGAATCCTTCATGAAGCTATTATTGATTCATCAGTATTTTCTGGAAGCGGACGGCCCGGGTGGTTCACGGTTTAACGAGATGACAGACATGTGGGCCAGTAAGGGCCATGAGGTAACGGTCCTGGCCGGTATGATGCATTATGCAGGATCTGAAAAACTGGCGGAATACAAAGGACGATATTTTGTGCATAAACAACAAGGCAAGGTATCTGTCTGGCGTTGTCATGTGTCGGAACGTTACAATACAAATTTTACCGGACGCCTATGGGGCTATTTCTCCTTTGTTTTCAGCTCCGTCTGGGCTGGATTATTCAAGGTAAAAGGGAGGTACGATCTGATACTGGTTACCTCCCCGCCACTCTTTGTAGGGATAACAGCCTATATTCTCTCAAGGGTTAAGCGTATTCCGTTTGTTTTTGAGATCAGGGATTTGTGGCCGGAATCCGCTGTTGATACAGGTGTTTTAACAAACAGTATGTTGATCAGATTTGCTTATTGGTTTGAGTCCTTTATCTACCGGAAAGCAACATTGATCAATGTTCTTACTCCCGCTTTCAGGGTCAAGCTTTTGCAGAATAAGCATGTCCCGGCTAACAAAATAATTTTCATCCCCAATGCGGCAGATTTCAGCCTCTCCGATGAACTGCTCCGGAGTTTTGATGCCGTCCAGTTTCGAATTGATCAGGGAATCAAAGATAAGTTTGTTATTACCTATGTAGGAGCACATGGCGTTGCCAATCATTTAATTCAACTAATCGATACAGCAGAATTGTTAATGGATACCAATGTGTTGATTCAGTTGATAGGCGATGGCATGCAGAAGTCTATGTTGAAAGAAGAGACAAAAAAACGAAATCTTACAAATGTCAGGTTTATCGATTCAGTGCCCAAAAAAGAGGTTTTTAAATACATCCTGGCCTCGGATATCGGAACCTCTGTATTGAAAAGAGTCGATACATTTAAAACCATCTACAGCAATAAAACATTTGATTACATGGCCTGTAAGAAGCCTGTTTTGCTTGTGATAGACGGAGTGTCGCGAGAACTCGTTGAAACTGCTAAATGTGGCCTGTTTGCCGAGCCGGAACGTACTCACGATATTGCAGAGAAGATCAGAATCTATCTGAAAAATCCTGCTTTAATCAAAACACAGGGTGAAAATGGCTATGCCTATGCCAAAGCCCATTTTGACAGGGAGGTTTTAGCTGAAAAATATCTCCAATACCTTCTCTCGCCAATCATCGCTTAAAGGTGTATCCCCATATTTTCAAACCCGCATTCGACTTGGTGATCAGCATTATTACCCTGTTGTTACTATCACCAGTTTTGTTAATCGTAACGGCATTCTTATCGATTGTAAATCATGGAAAGCCTATTTTTTTTCAACCCCGTCCCGGTCAATATGGCCGTATCTTTAAGGTCATCAAGTTCAAAACCATGAACGAAAAGTGCGATAACCATGGTCATCTTTTGCCCGATTCGCAGCGCCTGACAGCCCTTGGAAAATTTATCCGCAAAACTTCATTGGATGAAATTCCCCAACTCATCAATGTACTTAAAGGTGAAATGAGCCTGGTGGGGCCACGCCCTTTGCTGGTCGAATACCTGCCACTCTACAATAAGGAACAATCCCGCCGTCACGATGTAAAACCGGGCATTACCGGATGGGCGCAGGTAAACGGCCGCAATGCCATCAGCTGGGAGCAGAAATTCGAACTGGATGTTTGGTACGTGGATCACATTTCATTATCCATGGATTTGAAAATATTCTGGCTGACAATATGCAAAGTCTTTAAATCGGAGGGGATTGCGCAGGCAGGACAGGCGACGATGAAACGATTTGCCGGAACAAAATGATTATTTGATTATTTCGATTCTGTCAGCATATACATTTATGAGGTTGCTATCAGCAATCAGGGTTTCGATTTCAGGCCATATTCCCGATATGAGATGATGAAGCGCTTTAACTCTCAGATTTCCAAATTTGCAATGTATTACTTTAGGAGGAGTCCCCTGAAACAGGACCTTATGAGAAAAATCAACGTCTTTTGTAATTATTATCAGATTGTGATCTCGTGCATAATTCCATATGGTATCATCGCTCCATGCATCATTCAGGTCTTTCACATGGATAAATTCAGGAGTGTTCCAAAGTCCAAAATAATAAGGCAGGTTTGCATCGATCAAATATTTAGCCATCATGCAATTGCTTTTACCGAATATTGATGGTTCATTAATTCAGCGGCAAACATCATACATGCATTAATATCGTCATGTTCAAGCGTAGGATATTGGTACAAAATCTCTTCAAAAGAGTCTCCGGAACCTAAAAACTCCAGGATTGTTTGTACGGTGATACGCTTACCTCTGATTGTGGGCTTCCCATTGCAAACTGCGCTGTCAATAGTTATCCTGTTCAATAAAGTGTCCATATTTTTAATTTGATACAAAGTTAATTAATATCTGTATAACAATCAAGGGTTGTCAACTATGGAGCATTTTTTGGATAAACTGGCAGTTACGCATTAAATGATGATTCAACCTGTAATTCTGTATGGCGCCAGTGGCCATGCGAAAGTGATCATTGAAATCCTGGAATTGAACCACATCCCCGTGCTGGGTTTGTTCGATGATAATCCGGATATTAAACGATTGCTCGATTATGATGTTCTTGGTCCGGTTGGCAAAAAAAAGGTGAAGAACCCGGTGATCATTTCCATCGGGGATAATCTCCTTCGCAAAAAGGTATCCCGACGATTTAATTTCAGCTATGCACAAGCCATTCATCCAACTGCCACCATTTCGCCAAGGGCAGTGATTGGCGCCGGAACAGTTGTGATGGGCCATGCAATTATAAATTCAGGCACAATGATCGGGCAACATTGCATCATCAACACCTCGGCATCCATCGACCATGACTGCCTGCTCGGTGACTTTGTGCATATTTCGCCCAATGCCACCCTCAGCGGTGGCGTGGTTGTCGGGGAGGGAACCCATATCGGGTCGGCAGCCGTGGTCATACCCTCTGTAAAGATCGGCAAATGGGCCACCATCGGCGCCGGGTCGGTTATCATCCGTGACGTTCCCGATTTTGCTACGGTGGTGGGGAATCCCGGCAGGGTTATTAAAACCGGGAGCGTGATTCAACAATGAATAAGAAAGCAACAAAAAAGCGGATCATCATCCTGGCGGTCATAGCGATTGCAATGATATTTTCTGCCATCGGCTTTGTGAATGCCGGGACCTGGCTGGTTAAAAACGACAGGCTCACCCATGCCGATGCCATGGTGATCCTGATGGGCGAGATCCCCGACCGCATGCTGCAGGCAGCCGATGTGTACAAGGCCGGTTATACCAGCCAAATCATCATGGTTCAATCCTATCCCGGCACGCTGAAAGCTCAGAAACAACACGGCTTTTCGATCTCCGGAAATACCAGGCAATGCTTTCTATGGGCGGGTTCTCATGGCATCCCTTTTTCAAACATCCTCCTCCTCCCCGGCAACGCCAACAGCACCCGGGACGAAGCGATTGCAGTAAGAAAATATCTTACCAATATTCAGGATACAGGTCATCCGTCATTGGTCACTGGTCATTGGTCATTGGTCATTGTTACCTCCCCCGAGCATACCCGCCGCGCTTCGGTGATCTTCACAAAGGCCCTCAACACCCGGGGCCTTAAAACGGTGGTAATGACCAGTCCGAGTAAATACAGCGCCTTCACCGGCCAAGGCTGGTGGAAAGATCGGGCGGGGAGGAAACTGGTGCTGTCGGAATACGCCAAAATAGTACATTTCCTCCTGATCGGGCAGTTCAACCTGTAAGATTATACAAGTCACACAATGATCGGCTCTGCGATCATTCGTGAAAGTGCCGTGATAAATAAACCATAGGTCACGATAAATAAATTCAGCACATCACCTCATTTTTTACCTTCAATTTTACCGGGAACATCAGAACATCCAATAAATGAAAGATATCGTCTTTCTTTCAACGCCCCATATGGGTGGTGAAGAGATGAAATATATCAATTTGGCTTTTGATCAGAACCAGATATTTCCGCTCGGACCGAACGTGACCGGTCTCGAGGAGGAGCTGAAGCGTTACACGGGCGCACCCCATTGCAAATGCCTCTCGTCGGGCACGGCGGCCATCCATCTCGCTTTGAACATTCTGGGTGTCGGTCGGGGCGATGAGGTGTTGTGCTCCACACTCACCTTCTGTGCATCGGCCAACCCCATCGTGTACCAGGGGGCCAAACCGGTGTTCGTCGACTCCGAGCCCTCCACCTGGAATATGGATCCGGATCTGCTCGAGGAGGCCATCCTCGCACGCATCAGGCTCGGTAAAAAACCAAAGGCCATCATCGTGGTGCACCTGTATGGTATGCCTGCCCGTATGCCGGATATCCTGTCACTGGCCAACCGTTTCGATATTCCGGTGATAGAAGATGCCGCAGAGGCATTGGGTTCATCCCTGCATGGAAAAAAATGCGGAACATTCGGCGACATCAGCATCATCTCCTTTAATGGCAACAAGATCATCACCACCTCGGGCGGCGGCGCTTTGCTTTCAAATACAAAGGCCTATGCTGAGATGGCACTTTTCCTGGCAACGCAGGCCCGGGATGATGCCCCCCATTACCAGCACAGCGAGATTGGTTACAATTACCGCATGAGCAATATCTGCGCGGGGATCGGCCGCGGACAAATGGAGGTGCTCCCCCAGCGGGTCAGTCAGCGACGCGCCAACTTCTTTTTCTACAGGGAGGCCCTGAAGGAGGTCGATGGCATTACTTTCCTCGAAGAGCCTGACAACTCCTTTTACTCCAACCACTGGCTCACCACCATCCTCATCGATCCCCGGAAAACAGGAGGGATCACCCCCCTGCAGGTGCAAAATTCACTTTCGGAACAGAACATCGAAAGCAGGCCGGTTTGGAAACCCATGCATATGCAACCGGTGTTTAAGTCGAGCCCCGTCTATCGCAACGGGGTATCTGAGGAGGTTTTCACACAGGGGCTGTGCCTGCCATCCAGCTCTTCGCTCAAACAGGAGACCCTGGAATTTGTGGTCGAAACGCTCATCCATGCATTGAAAAGAAACGGATACGCACACCGGCAGGATCTCATGCCACAGCATGAGATTCCATCCCTGGTTACCCGTTGACCCGTATATATAATTACTTAAAAAAGATGAAAACCAGACTGATTGAATGGACGTTAAAGCACTATTCAGACCGTTTTGTGTCGCAATGGTTCATCCTGCTGTATGATCTTTCCGTCGTTTTCGCGACCTTTTTCCTGGCCCATGTCATGCGGATCAACTTTGCCCGTGAAGGCATTGACCTGTTGTTGGTTTTAAATCAGTCGTTGCTGGTCCTGGCCGTTTACCTGGCGGCTTTCCTGGTCACCAGGTCGCACCGCAGCATCATACGCCATTCGGGGTTCAACGATTCGATGCGCATTCTCAAGGCCACGGGGCTGGCCGGAGTGGCCCTCCTCCTGCTCTGGTTTGTTTTAATCCAATACCGGCCGGCGAGGTTTTGGATTCCGCCGCCATCGGTGATCATCATCAACTTTTTGCTGGCCCATCTTTTCCTCGTATGGAGTCGTTTTATCATCAAATCGGCTTACCATGATTTCATTGCCAGGGACCGCCGCAAACAATCGCGGGTGATGATCTATGGCGCCGGGCAGGCGGGCATGCTTACGCGCAATGCACTCAAGGGCGATCCCGATTTCCGTCATGAGCTCATTGCCTTTATCGATGACAACCAGAAAAAGGTTGACAAGGTGCTGGAAGGGATCCCGGTGATATCCGCTGAAAAGGGATTGTCTGATGAATTTGTCAGCCGCAACAACATCAACCAGATCATCATCGCCATACAGGGGCTCGAACCTGATCATAAAACAAGCATTGTTGACCGGGGCATGGAACTTGGCCTGAAGGTGAAGGTGGTTCCCTCCATCAACCAGTGGATCAACGGGCAGCTCAGTTTGAACCAGCTCCGTGAGGTTCGCATCGAAGAGTTGCTTGAACGGGCGCCCATCAAGCTCAACAACCAGGCCCTGTACGATGAACTCAGGGGGAAAACCGTGATGGTGACCGGCGCGGCTGGTTCGATCGGCAGCGAGATCGTGCGCCAGATCCTGGTGTACTACCCGGCGCAGCTGATCCTTGTCGACCAGGCCGAAACGGCCCTGTACGAACTGCAAAACGAAATCGGTCCCACACACGGGTACAATGGCCATTCCACTTCGATCAGATATGTACTGGCCAATATCAAGGACCGCTTCAGGATGGACCATGTTTTTGAGACCAGTCGTCCCCAGTATGTATTTCATGCGGCGGCCTACAAGCATGTGCCGCTCATGGAGGAGAACCCCTACGAGGCGGTGATGGTGAATGTGTTCGGCACACGGGTGATCGCCGATCTGTCGGTGAAATACAGGGCGCTGAAGTTTGTAATGGTCTCCACCGACAAGGCGGTGAATCCCACCAATGTGATGGGGGCCTCGAAACGCATTGCCGAAATCTACACCCAGAGCCTGTCGAACGGCCATACCCAGTTCATCACCACCCGGTTTGGCAATGTGCTTGGATCGAACGGGTCGGTGATCCCCCTCTTCAGGAAACAGATCGAGCACGGGGGGCCGGTCACCATTACCCACAAAGAGATCACCCGGTACTTCATGACGATCCCCGAAGCCTGCCGCCTGGTGCTCGAAGCCGGGGTGACGGGGAACGGCGGAGAGATCCTGATATTCGACATGGGCAAGTCGGTGCGCATCTATGACCTGGCTCAAAAAATGATCAGGCTGTCGGGTCTTGTTCCCGGCAAAGACATCCAGATCACAGAGATCGGGCTGAGACCCGGCGAGAAACTCATCGAGGAGCTGCTGGCCAAGGATGAGGTTACCTTACCAACCCACCATCCACAGATCATGCGGGCCAGTGTAAGGAAATACGACAAAGAGGAGGTGCAGGCTTTCATGGATGAACTTTCCCAGCTGATCTTTAAAGGCGATCACTTTGCCCTTGTCCATCTGATGAAACAGATCGTACCTGAATATTGCAGCAGCAACTCGATGTATAGCTGCCTTGATAAAGCATGAATGTATACGGAAAAGCTCAGGATCTCCCCGGTTTATCTCCTTATTCCCCTCTCGGTTTTATCTGCAGTGCCAACTCAGCTGCAAGGACAGGCCACATCGGGCGTTCCCGGTTATGTGCGCGTTCCGAAGGCAACATTTAACGAAGAGGCAACCCTCTATTTTGGGGGAAGTTACCTGCCCCGGAATTACCTTCGCTACACCAGCAATACATACGACGCCCTTACTGTATTTGCCAGCCTGACCTTCCTCTCCTTTATCGAAGTCGACCTGCGGGTTTCCCGCCCCATCGGCATGCCGGATGAACTGAACTATTACACCGTTGACCGCATGCCCAGTGTGCGTTTCAGGATACTGAAAGAGAAAAAATGGATTCCCGCCGTGGCCATCGGCATCCATGATGTGCTCACCTCGGTCTATCCCGGCGGACCCAGGCTTTTTGGCGCATCCTACCTGGTGGCCACCAAAAACTTTCACCTGACTAAACTGTTTTTGAATGTAGAAACGACCCTGGGTTATGGCACCAATTGGTGGATCTGGCAAAATTATGAACTGGTGGGCGTTTTCGGCGCGGTGGCGCTAAGATGCGACAAAGTTCCATGGGTTTCGCTCATGTTCGATTACGACGGCGAGATCCCCAATGCCGGTGTAAACCTCTTTCTTTTTAAACACCTCAGCATAACCGCCGGATTTTTAAACTTCTCATCCTTCACCGGAAGCATCAGTTATCAATTTAAAATTAAAAAATAAAAAAAAGTCACGCGTCACGTGTCACGATAAACTAACCCAGTCCCCATGGCCCTTCCCCTAAATATCCTTCTCTTCGATCTGATTCCGGTAGAATTCCGGCTGTTGCTGATCACGGTCGTCTTCTTATCGCTCGCGGCGATCATGATGAGTTCATTTGCTGCATTTCTCTTTTATAAATTTTACCGCGACACCATCAAACCCATACCCTTGCTGCAACACGAGCATTCATCCAACACAGCCACCCTGAAGTTGCTCAACAACGGACATAGTGCGTTTTACATCTTCAAAGTGTTTTTTTCAAAAAGCAATAAAGTCTCCTCCTCCATCTTCGATTTTTTGCCAGCCGTGCATGAAGAGGAGTTGTACGCCATGTTCACCAAGTCAATCGAAGGAAGAAAGTTGATGCCCGATCAACAGATGAAGCTGTTTGAAATAGACTTTTCCTACCTGAAGGCCACCCTGAGTGAGGAAAAGATTCAAAGTCTCCGCGATCACCTGGATGGGGTGGTGGTTGAGATCCATTGCCACGATATAGGGAAGCGATATACCTCGGTCACCCGTAAGGCATTGGAGTTGAAATAACGAAATAAAATATAAAATCGTAAAACGTAAATGGAAAAAGATTCTTCGAAACCCTTTGTCCTGTCGAACTACCTGATTTTGGTCATTGACATTTGTATCATCGTTGCATCGTTATTTTTGGCCTACCTGGTACGCTTTAACTTCTCCATCCCGTTATCGGAACTAAAGCCTTTGCCTTTGATCACACTATATGTCATCATGGTGCGAATTGTATTGTTCATGGCAGGAAGGTCCTATACTGGGATCATTCAATATGTGACCATCGTCGACATGCTGAAATTATACCTTTACACGATCCTTGGAAGTGTGATCTTCCTCCTCACCAATGTGGTCAGCTATTACTTCATTAACCAGACTTTGTTTATTCCGCTCACCATTATCATCCTTGAATTTCTGATCACATCCTTCCTGTTGGTTGTCTTCAGGGGTGTAATAGAGATCAGGTATTCGGTTTCGAGGAGAAAAAACCAGCTGGATGGGCTCCGTGGGCATTAAAAATTGACTTGGTCGTACGGGTGTGCCGCACGCTGAACCGTGTTCGCCTGGACGATGGTTTGTGATTTTCTGGTGTTAAATAACGCATACCCCCGTTAAATAAATAGTTAACATTTCTCTTTATTTCTAATATATTTTAGTCGATTGAAGGCCTGTTATAAAATTTTTTCGACCATGCAACTTATCGCGTTCTGTTCCATGTTTGCATCTCCCATGAATGGCATGGCGGAGGAGGGGACAACCATATATGCACGTGAGCTGGTTAAAAAGGGTTTTGAACAGGTGAGGGTGGCCCAAAGCGGCGACACCCTGTTTGTCGGCATCGAAAACCGCGCCTACCGATGGGAACCCAGGGGGGTGGCCGAAGCTTTGGCCCTGCTGATGCCCCTGCTGGGCGACAGCGCCACCCTGAGTCTTACCTGCCTGAAGAGCGGCATCCCATTGGTGACGGTTGTGGTGACCAAACAGCAATATCTTGGGTTGGTCAACCATAAAACCGATGCCAAAGCCTTTGCCTCCTCCATCAAATCCATGATGTCGGTAAGCCAGTACCAGGAGGGAATTGGCCGGCAAAAGGCGTTGAATTCGTCTTTCCTGAAGCCGGACATCACCCTTTCGCCCCTGCTCAGGCTGCAGCTGGGCAATTTTGACCATCCGCTCGAGATGCAGTTCAGCATCGTCCCGGGTGTAAGCATGTCGTTGGTGAAGGGAATGACGCTGTCGGCCCAGGTGATCGTTCCCATTTACAATAACCTCAGTGTGGAGGGCGGTTACATCCGCCCGGGCATCATTTCGCTCAGCCAGCTCTTCCGGCTGCCATACAGTTTTTTTGCCACCGTGACGGCTGGCTATTTTACCCGCGAACGCTACGGTATCGCCGGGCAGGTGCGCAAATATTTCTTCAACGGCAAGGTGTCGGTCGGGGCTTCGGCTGCCTATACCTCTGGTGCCGGTTATAACGGTGAAACCTGGATCTACAACAGGCCTAAGCTGGTTACCTGGTCGTGCGACGCCACCTGGCGGTGGTCTAAACAGGATTTGACCGTCAAAGCCTCGGCCGGCCGGTTCATCGCACAGGATTTCGGATGGCGGGTGGATGTGTCGCGGCAGTTCGGCGAGGTATCCATCGGCTTCTTTGCCATGATTTCAGATGGTATCTCCAACGGCGGCTTTAATTTCATTGTTCCGCTGCCGCCGCGCAAATATTCAACCAAACACCGTGTGCGGGTGCGACCGGGCAGCTATGTGCCATGGGAATACAGGGCGAAGGGGCTGCCGCCGCAAGGGAGAACCTTTAGTACCGGGGGGAGCATCGAGGAGATTTTTTACTATATGAATGCGGATTATGTGAGGAATAATGTGGGGAAAGAAATATTAAGGGTGACAAGGTAACAGGGTAACAGGGTAACAGGGTAACAGGGTAACAAGGTAATGAGTATAAATTTTTTTTAATTCAATTTTTATGAAAAAGTTTTTCAGTTTTATGGTTCTGCTGGCGGGGATGCTGGTGGTGATTGGTACGGGTTGCAAAAAGGATCCGGAGCCTGATCCGGTGGTTCCGCCGGTTGAATTGATTCTTACCGGGAGTGTGGTGAATGCGGCTACGAATGCCGGCATTGCAGGGGCCACGGTCGAAATTGCAGGTCAAACGACCCTCACCACCGATGCGGCCGGGGTGTATAAACTCAATGTGAAAAAATTCGCGGCAGGTGCTTACCTGGTCAGGGCCTCCGCAGTTGGATATGGTTACGGCAGCGTGGTGGCAACGGTGGATGCAAACACCGCCATGGCCAATGCCATTCCGCTTGCTCCGCTGACTCCTCCTGTCACCATTCCGCCCCAGGGAGGAAACATCAAGGTGCCCGATCCCGAATCCGTTTTACCGGGAGCTGAGTTTGTTCTGACGGTCCCTTCCGGTGCCTTTTCGCAGGATGTCAAGATTTCGTTGACCCGCTTTACCGGTATCGCCGTGCCCGGGTATGCCGTTGCCAACAAGCTGAACATGGTTACCTTCAACATGGCCATTGAGGGGCTCACTGCCAGCAAGCCCATCCAGATGGAGGTGCCGCTGCCGGTGCACAATCTCACAACCGGCACGCTCGATGTGCTGAAATATGACCCTGCCACCGACACGTGGCAGCAAACAGGACTAACGGCCACGGTCAATCCGGCCACCGACAAAGCCACCTTCGAGATATCCGCTTCCGGGGCATACTCCCTGGCGCTCTCAGGCAAATACGTTGAATCGCAGGGCATTCCCGAGAAGATGACCTTCATTGAGGTGGATCCGGCCAAGTCGTTTGTCACCCTCTCCTACCAGGCAACTAAAAGCTTCCCTGACGGGGTGCCTGACAACATTTCACAGGCCTATCTCACCTCCATTGCTGAACAAAACACCTACCAGCGCGGAGCCAGGGTCAGCTTCTCAGCATTGACCTATGCTACGGTGAACTACCTCGGCACAAAACCCGATTCAATTCCCACAAAAAAATCAACCAATGCCGGCTTTTACAGGTGGGTTCCGAAAATAGGGCTGCAATGGGTGGTAATCCCATCGGTGACCACCATCGACGGGCTCAGGTCTTCTGTAAACGGGTTAGTCCGGAAAGAGATGCAGAGTGACCAGGGGGCCTATGTATTCGTACACGACCAGGGCGGCGGAAAATAACATGAAAACTGTTTGGCTATGATCTCCATGCAAAACACCAACGCGGTGATCCTTGCCGGTGAAGACATTGTACTGCCGCGCTCACCGGCTTTGTATGCCCTGTTCTCCGATGAACAATGCCTCTATGTGGGGCTTACCTCCAACCTGAACGATGCCGTTGTCAAACACAGACTTTTCTCGGAACCTTCTGTTCCCCTGCGCTATTTCATGCAATCGGCCAGAATGAAGATCCTGCTCTACGAAGTGTTCAATTATGATACGCTCACAAACAGGCTGATGAAAAAACATATGTGGACGGAACTGTTCAAACCCGCTGATTTTTTCCAGGAACCATTTTACGCCGCTTATTAGCGATCACTGCGTAAAATCTGCGATGAATTTCATATCACAGGCGTTTAATTAATTGTTTCCTGCATGGGAATTCCCTGACCTAGCTTGCATCTTCAATTCAATTCAACCATGGGAAAGTGCTGGGTCATTCCCGACATTCACGGATGTGCCAAAACGTTGCAATCGCTGGTGGGCGACCTGATCAGGCCCGGCCGCCTGGACGAATTGTATTTTTTGGGCGATTACATCGACCGGGGGCCCGATTCGAAGGGTGTGATCGATTACATCTGCTCACTCAAACGGGAGGGGTACCATATAACCGCCCTGAAGGGCAACCATGATGCGCTTCTTACAGAGATATGGGATGCGGAACAAAACCACCGAAACCCATGGTGGCGATTCAACGGAACCTGGAAAAACAATACCTGGATGGAGATCGGTGGCATGCAAACCCTGGAAAGTTTCGGGGTGTCGAAAGCCAGGGATATCCCCGAAAAATATATCACATGGATGAGGAAACTCCCCTATTATGTGGAGCTGGATCGGTTTGTGCTGGTGCATGCAGGTCTCAATTTCACTGATGTTGATCCATTCAAAGACAAGAGGGCGATGCTCTGGTCGCGCGATTTTGAGATCAGGCCTGAAAAGATCGGAGGGCGGCGCATCATCCACGGCCATGTCCCGGTCAATATGGAGCTAATCACACTTTCCGTTCAAAATTCCAGCCTCCCCTTCATCGACCTTGACAATGGCCCCTACATCACCGGCCGCGAGGGATTCGGGAATATGGTGGCGCTGGAGTTGGGGGGAATGGAGATGGTGATACAATATAACAGGGATGTTTGATAAAAGGGTGACAGGGTAACAAGGTAACAAGGTGACAGGGTAACAAGGTAATAAGTAAAAGTATGAATAGATTTTTTAAATTTTGGATTAAAAATTTTCTGCTGGTCTTTGTTTTGGCGGGGATTTTCACTTCGTGTGTGCCGCAGAAAAAGATCAAGTACCTGCAAAGGCAGCAGTCGAAGGACACGACGTCGTTCTATCCCAACCAGCGGATGAGCGACCGCAGGGTGCAGCCCAAGGACAACCTCTACATCCGGGTGTACACCCTGGATGAAAAGGCCTTCATGTACTTTAATAAAATTTCGGGCACGAGCTCCTACAACGATTTCGCCAACGATGCATCCATTTACCTCAACAGTTACAACGTGGCCAACGACGGGAATATCAGTTTCCCGATCATCGGAAAGGTCTATGTGAAGGACCTCACTGTTGAAGGAATTAAAGACACCCTTCAGAAAAGAATCAATGAGTATCTGCGCGAGACCATGGTGGTGGTGAAGATGGTCAATTTCAAGATCACCCTGGTTGGGGAGGTGGCCAGGCCCGGGCAGTATTCGATTTACAAAGATGATATTACCGTGTTTGAGGCCCTCTCGCTGGCCGGCGACATGACTGAATTTGCAAACCGTAAAAATGTGGCGCTGATCAGGCAGACCAACGGGGGCTCAACGGTATTTTACCTGAACATGACCAGCAGCTCGGTGCTCACCTCAAACAACTACTACCTGCAGCCCAACGACATCATCTATATCGCACCCCTGGGTTATAAGCGGTGGGGGCTCGGAACAACCTTTCCATGGCTCATATTATTATCGACCGTTACCACTACCCTGCTGCTCATCAATTATTTTAAATAACATTCACGTGAACGAGAATATCCGCGATTTCGAATTTCAGCAGGAACAAACGGTCGATTACAAGGCGCTGCTGTTCAAGTTTTACCACCACTGGCCTTTGTTTGCAGGAGCCGTTGTGATGACCCTGGTATTTGCCTTTTTCTTCAACAAGTATGCGAAGCCCGAATATGAGCTGAAAACCACTGTTTTAATCAAAGACAAATCGGAAAACAAGCTGGATGCCCAGGATTTGCTGGGGATGGGCCTTATGAACAGCATGCAGAACATTCAGAATGAGATCGGGATCCTGTCGTCGTACAACCTCATTTACCGTGCGGTACGCAAAACCGGCGGAGAGGTGGCCTATTACAGTACCGACAAGTTCCGCTTCGGGGAGTTTTTCAGCGGCAACCCCATCGGGGTGCTGAAACGTTACTATAACGGAAACCCCTTTTCCCCGACCGTGGAGCTTTACAAAGAATCGCCCTTCAGGGTGATCATGGACACCACCCACCGCCAGCCTGTCGGGATGAAGTTCAGCGTGACCCTTCTTTCGCCCTACAAGTTCAGGATCGAAGCAGAAGATGAAGAGGTATCCCTCTATGATTATTCGCTTAAGCAGCCCGTTCCCGGGATTAAGGGAACCATTGCCATGGGCGGCATCTATGCTTACGGCCAGGAGATCCAGTCGAAGGATTTCAAATTCAGGATCGTGCCTGATGCACATTTCACTGACCCGGATGTTTTTGGCAAATCCTATTATTTTATTTTTTGTGATTATGAAACCCTGGTAAATCAATTCAGGTCATTCACCATCGAGCCCATTAAAAAGGAGGCCTCCATCGTGGAGATCAAGCTGAAGGGGCCCAATCCTTCACGGCAAAGTGATTTTCTGAACAGCCTCACCTCCGAATACCTCAACAGGGGGCTGGAAAACAAAAATGTGGTGGCCACCCGCACCATCGACTTTATCGACAATGAGCTGGAGGGGATCAGCGATTCGCTGGGCTTGTCGGAAAAGGCGCTGATGACCTTCCGCACAAGCAAGGAGATCATGAACCTCGATGATGAATCGAGGCAGGTCTTCGACAAGATGATGCAGCTCCAGGATGAAAAGGCGGTGCTGCTTATCAAGACCAACTACCTGCTGAACATGAAGGAGTATATAGAACGGAATCAGAAGCTCGATGAGCTCGTTGTTCCTTCATCCATGGGCATCGATAACCAGGTGTTGAACACGCTCACGCTGCAGCTGACCCAGCTCTACATGAAGCGGTCGGAGAATGCGCAGTTTTCGAAGGAGAAAAATCCGAGCCTCATCTCCATCGACAACCAGATTGCCGCCACCAAAAGCGCCCTCTATGAGAATGTGAACAGCGCGATCAATTCGAACGAGCTGGCCATGAAGGAGATCAAGGGGCGCGTAGCCGAAATCAATGCCCGTATCAACAACCTGCCGGAGACCCAGCGCGTGCTGTTCGGCATCGAACGCAAGTTCAAGCTCATCGATGCAACCTACACCTACCTTCTCCAGAAACGGTCGGAGGCGCAGATCACCCGGGCGGCCAACCTTTCGGATAATGAGGTGATCGATGAGGCACGGACTACGGGTTTGGCGCCGGTATTTCCGAAGAAAAGCCTCAATTACATGATCGCCCTGATCCTTGGGTTCGTATTGCCCATTTTATACATCCTGGGCAGGGAATATTTCAACAGCGCCATCATTTCCCGCGAGGATGTGGAGAAGATCACCGATCTGCCCGTCATTGGCCAGGTGATCCACAATTCCAAACCAGGGAACATGGTGGTGATCAATTCACCCAAGTCGACCGGCGCCGAGGCCTTCCGCACCGTGCGGACCAACATCAACTACCTCCTCCAGGGGAAGGAGCGGCAAACCATCCTCGTCACCTCCGACATGGTGGGGGCGGGCAAGACCTTTGTATCCATCAACCTGGCTTCGGTGTTTGCCCTGTTCGGGAAAAAGACCCTCCTGATGGGTTTCGACCTGCGAAAACCGAAGATCTACGAAGATTTCGAGCTCAACAACAAGGAGGGGATCACCTCCTACCTGGTGGGTAAAAGCAACATGGAGGCCATCATCCAGCATTCGAATGTGGCCAACCTCGACATCATCATGGCGGGGCCCATTCCGCCGAATCCCTCCGAGCTGATCGCCTCGGAGAAATGTGCGAAGATGTTCACGAAACTGAAAGACATCTACGAGTACATTATCATCGATACCCCGCCGGTCGGCCTCGTTACCGATGCCCTCCTGCTGATGAAGCATGCCGATGCCAACCTTTTCCTCGTCCGCCAGGGCGAAACCCATAAAAAGATCTTTGCCTCGGTGATTGGCGACCTGGAGAAGCGGGAGATTCCCCACCTGGCCATCCTGATCAACGACATCAAACTCGACAAGGGATCGTATGGATATGGCTATAACTATGGCTACGGGTACGGCAAGGGGTATGGCTACGGCTACGGGTATGGTTACGGCCACGGGTATTATTCGGACGATGAGGAGAAGATCGCCAAAAAGAACTTTTTCGAAAGGTTGTTCCGCCAGCCAAAACACAACCACAGGCCAAGGAAAAAACCCGTGACGCGTGACGCGTGACGCATGACAAAAAAAACATGAAGAATCTTCCAAACCTGCTGATTGTCGATGACTGCGATGAGAGTCTGGCCACGCTTGAACATATCCTGGCACCGCTGGAGGTCAACCTGATCAGTGCCCGTTCGGGAGAGGAGGCGCTTAAGAAATCCAGGGGTGTTGAACTTGCAGTTGCCCTCCTCGATGTAAGGATGCCCGGCATGGATGGGTTCGAACTGGCCAAAAAGATAAATAAAGCAAGACCCTTGTCCCGGGTGCCCATCATTTTTCTCACGGCAAATTATGATACCGAAGTGCAGCTCCTTTCCGGTTATGAATCGGGGGGGGGCGATTTCATAAAAAAACCCTGCAATGACCATCTTTTACTCAGTAAAATCAGGGTGTTCCTCGATATTTTCGATCAGAAACAATTGCTGATCCGGGACAACCTGTACCTGATAAAAATCGCCCATCAGTTAGAAAAGATCAAAACTTCCCATAAAAAGAGTGAAGCGCGGGACCGGAGCTCCATCGAAGAATTGGAAAGTTCGCTCCTGCAGCAGCAGGGGCTGAGAAAATATATCGAGGAGGTCATTGAAAAAGAACGAAAGGCCATTTCACGGGAACTTCACGATGATCTGGGCCAGGAGTTGACTGCAGTAAGACTTGACCTGGCCATCATCAAAGACAACTGTGCTGATCCGGACATGATATTGAAAATCAATAAGGTATCGGCCCATATCTGCAAAATAATCAAGAGCGTTCAGCGGCTCACATTGCAGTTACGGCCGCACATCCTTGATGATCTCGGGCTTGAATCGGCCATAGAATGGTATACCGCAGCGTTTGCCCAACGAAGCAATATTAAGGTTTACCTCCAGATTGAACCGGAGATAGCCTGTTCCCATGATATTTCCTTCACTGTTTTCAGGATCATACAGGAGTCTCTGACCAATGTTGTCAGGCACTCCAAAGCCTCCAGGGTTGATATCATGCTGCACCATAAAGGGCATGCCATTCATTTAAAGATCTTTGATAACGGGATTGGGATCTCTGAATTCGAAAAGAGATCAAACAAATCGTTTGGCATCATCAGCATGAAGGAGCGGGCTGCCTCGCTGGGAGGTTCGCTTGAGATCGAAGGTGAAAATGGTGGAGGGACACTTGTAAAGATGATCATTCCGTTAAACAATGGCAACCAATGAAAATCCTGATTTGTGACGATCACAAGATCGTCCGCGATGGTCTCAGGCAAATACTTCAGCAACTGAAGGGTGTGACTGCCATCGGGGAGGCCGGAAGCGGTGAAGAAGCGCTCAGCCTCCTGAAAAGCGAGGCGTTCGATGTCATGCTGCTTGACATATCACTTCCCGACAGGAATGGCCTGGAGGTGCTTCAGTTGGTGAAAGAAAAATGGCCGGCGACCCGTATTTTAATGCTCAGCATGCTTCCCCAGGATCAATATGCGGTACGTGCGCTTAAACTGGGTGCCATGGGATACCTCACGAAAGATACTGACGCGGAGGAGCTCCTGATGGCCGTCATCCGCGTGGCGGAGGGTGGAAGATACCTTACAACATCTGTTGCCGAAACCCTTGCAGACAACCTTGATAGAAAGGCAAATCGTCAGAAGCATGATATCCTTTCGGACAGGGAGTTCGAGATCATGATCAAACTGGCCGGCGGAAAGTCACTCCAGGAGATCGGCGATGAACTTTGCATCGCCAAGAACACCGTGAGCACCTACCGGAACCGCATCATGGAGAAGATGGACCTGACCAGGAACACGGAGCTCACCAGGTACTGCATTGAAAATAAACTGATTTAAATTCATTTTATGTACCTTTATTTGCCTGTTTTGTGGAACAGGTAACATCGACTATGAAACCGCTGCAAAGAGCCCTGCTTTTACTCATTTTATCTTTCATCATTCCCTCAGATGGGATCTCTGCAGGTGGGGCGGGTCATGATTCCCATGCGGAATTTGTGAGCCTCTGCTCCGGAAATCAAGCCACCATAAGGAATATCTATATCCCCGATTCCAATTGCATTTACCTCCTTGCGGATAAGATTTTCATGCAGACAGATACAACCTGGGAAAAAGCCAATCTGCCCGTGACACAGAACATCAGCCTCTTCTGCCCTGTTTCAAAAGAGGATGGCTGGTTTACCATCAACACCGAAATCAACACATCGGAACTGTATCATGTCAATCAAAACAGAATTGAAAAGATCAGATCGCCCTTTGCCAACGAGATCAACGCGATGTATTTTGCCGGAAAAGATTTTGGGATTTTTGCAGGCTGGGGCGAATTGGCGGCCTATGCAGCAGGGCAGTTTGTCAAACTCCCTCCCCCTCCCACCTTAAGTGCGATCATCAAGGTTTATGGCACAAATCAAAACAACATCTGGCTGCTGAGTGGAGCCAAAGAATTGTTTCACTTCAAAAACAACTGGTACGATCGAATTCTGCCCCACGAGCAGATAAAGGATTTCTGCTTCTCTGAAAACGACCATGGATTTGTTTTATCTGAATCTTCGGTATTCGAAATCACCGCTCTTCAGACAAAAAAAATCATTGCGCACGATGCATTGTTAAAGGCAAACAGGCTGGCCGCAATGGATCATACCGATCTCTGGCTGATTGGTGAGAACGGATTGATCCTGAATGTTCACGATGGAGCGCTGCAAAAAATCGTCAGCAAACGGAGCGAAAACCTCAAGGCTATCATAGTTTCACCTCAGCGTGAACTATGGATCACCGGAGAGAAGGGATTGATCCTTTACTCAGGTTTTAAAAAATTTGCCCCGTGCCCTGAAAATAACGCCGGATTTACAAAACATCGGATTTATGAATATGGTGGCCAGGCCGATGATGAATACGGTGTGGCCATCGCTGATTTCAATTCCGACAACAAAAAGGACATTTATGCCGTCTGCATCTTTAATCCCGATCGCCTGTATATCAATTACATGGATTCAGTCAGTGTGGCTTTTCCGGCGCCCATGTTCAAAGATGAAGCTGTAAAAAGAGGCGCCACGGGCTTTTCGAAAAATCTTGCCCTTACCACCCCCTCTGAACTCCATTTGGGCGTGGCTGCAGGCGATATGGACAACGACGGCGATCAGGATATTTACCTGTGCTCATTGAATGGAAAAAACAAGCTGCTCATCAACAATGGGAAGGGCTGGTTCAGGGATGTTTCCGATCAGAAGGCACGTGGCTGCGAAGAGCTTAAACGATCAAATGCAGCCGCGTTGGCCGATGTTGATAACGATGGGGATCTCGACCTCTTTGTGACCAGCGAACATGGATCGAATAAACTCTACCTGAATGATGGCACCGGCCATTTTAAGGATGTGACAACCCTTGCATGTCTTTCGTCAGTGAATGGGGGCATGTGTGCCTCGTTTGCCGATATCAACGGGGATGGATTGCCCGATTTATGTGTTTCTTTCTGGTTTTCAAAAAATAAACTTTATCTGAACGAAAGCAGAGACGGGCATGTGAGGTTTCGCGATATCACCGCGCTTACCGACCTTTCAAAAGCAGAACCGGCACGAAGCAATGCCGTGGTATTCGCCGACATCAACAACGATGGCGCTTCCGATCTGTTTATTGCCAACCGGAATTCACCCAACAAATTATATCTGAACAACGGGAAGGGGATGTTCAGGGATGTGTCTGACACCTATTTTACAGAAAAGACCTACCTCAGCAACGGAGCCGTGTTTGCTGATTTTGATCTGGATGGGTACCTGGACCTTTATCTGGCCAATGTGGGAGAGAATATCCTCTTTAAGAATGTCAACGGAAAATATTTTGTGGATGCAACCGATCGGTTCGGGGCCGAATTGAGCGGATATTGCACCGGGTGTGCCACAGGCGACATCGACAACGACGGGGATGTGGATTTGTATGTGAGCAACTACATCAATGGAAACAGTTTGCTGTTTATCAACAACCTGGAACAAAAAAATTCGGTTACCTTCATGCTGCAGGGGACCCAATCGAACCGGGATGCGATCGGCGCTCAAATTACCCTGTATGCTGCTGATCCCTCCACCGGCACAAAAAAGATAGCGGGATACCGCGAAATCAACGGGGGAGGCGGGTATGGATCCATATCGGCTAAAGAGGCCATTTTCGGGTTGGTTCCCGGAGTAACATATGCGGCAACCATCCGGTTTCCTGCCTCAGGCAAGACCATTGAAGTCGGACACATGCATGCGGGCGACCGACTGCAAATCGCGGAGGAGGGCGGCTTTGCAGGGAAGGCATCCCTGGTGTTCAAAGCAATGAACCGATGTTTTATAGACAATGAGAACCAGAAGGAAATTTTTAAATACCTGCTGGTATTGGGATTGATGTCCCTTTCGCTGTACTTTCAGCGGCAGCGGCAGGTCATCCCTGCGAAAAAACTGTTTTTCGTTTACATCCCGATATTCCTGATGTTTTTTCTTGTAAACCGCGTGTTTTTGTATCAACCCATGGCCATGTCATTGTCCATTCCCGTCGGGATGGTTCTGGTGAGTCTCGTGCTCCTGCAATTATTTTCAGACAGGATCCTGTTAAAACGGAAAGCGGTGAAGGAGAAACAGGAGATTCGGGAGAACATTTCGCGCGATCTGCACGACGACCTGGCATCAACCCTGGGAAGTATCTCCATCTATGCCAACATGCTGGATTCGCATGTGCCCTCACGGGAATTAAACCGCCCGCAGGTTTCAGGAAAAATAGCTGAACTTTCGCAAAAGGCGCTTCAATCGATCACCGACATCATCTGGATGACCGCGCCAAAGCACGATCTGTTGAAAAGTTTGCTGTCAAAAATCAGAAACTATTATTTTGAATTATTCAATGATAACAACATCCGGTTCTCATCGGAAATTGAACTTGCAGGCAGGGATACTGTACTGGCTGATAAATTCCGTCACAATATCTTTTTGATCCTGAAAGAGGTCGCGAACAACATCATCTGTCATTCTAAGGCTGACCGGGTATTGCTAAAAGCCTCGATTGAGGAGGGCCGGTGTTCAATCGAAGTCGCGGATAACGGTTGCGGCTTTGATACGGAGATAAAGAGAGAGAACCACGCGCATGGAAACGGCCTGATCAATATCAGCAGGCGGGCCCTCGAATCGGGAATTCAACTGGAGATTCATTCAGCCGTCGGGTCGGGCACCCGCATTACCCTAACCTTCAAAATAGCACAAACAGGTCATTGACAGTGCCTGGGAGAACCCTTAACTTGCGTTCAAATTGTATTCATGAAAATTTCGGTCGGCATCGTTGAAGATAACAAGGATTACAGGGAGAGCCTGACCTGGCTTCTGGCATCCGAAGGCGAATTTACTGTTGACTGGACCTTTGATTCTGCCGAATTGGCGCTGGCACACAGCACCGGGGTCGATGTGATCCTTTTAGACATCAACCTGCCCGACATGCCAGGGATTGAAGCCATTGCGCATCTGAAGAAAAAACATCCCGCCGTTCGCATCATCATGCTCACCATCCTTGAGGACGATGTGAATGTGGTAAAATCGATCGAAAATGGCGCCGATGGTTATGTGCTTAAAAAAACAAACCCCCTGAAAATCATGGAAGCCCTCCGGCAGGTTTACGAAGGGGGTTCGCCGCTGACTCCATCCATTGCAAAACAACTCCTCAATATATTCAAATTCAACGCCCCCCTTCCTGAATCAGATTACCGCCTAACCATCCGCGAGAAAGAGGTTCTGACCCTGATCGTATCTGGCGAAAGCACCGAAGATATTGCAAACAAGCTGTTTATCAGTGCGGAAACTGTTCGTAACCACTTCCGGCATATCTACGAAAAGCTCCAGGTACACACCCGTTCCCAGGCTGTCTCAAAAGCCATCAAAGAGCGGATTAAGTAGCTCCCTACCCCCTATCCCCCTTCCCATTTCCCACCATGCTATCAAAATGACACAAACGTGTCATTGACATTTCATTTGTGTTGGTTTATTTTTACATAAATAACCATGGCCAATACATAACACTATGAAAAAATTCATCTTCTTGCTCGTTTTATCGGGCCTGTTTTTGATCATTCAGGGGTGTAAGAAAACAGAATCGCCTGAACCAGACCCTGTTGTAAAAGATCCCTATGCGATGTTCAAGTACTCCAAAAAAGCGGATGGCATCGTTTCATTTACCAACACCTCCACAAATGCAACATCCTATCTGTGGAATTTCGGTGATGGAGAAACCTCCACTTCCGCGGCGTTGTCCATCGAACATCAATATCTTAAGAACGGAGATTACCATGCCACCCTTACTGCTTATGGAAATGGGAAGTCAGCAGGAGCCTATGCCGATTTGAATATTACTACCTCCGTGGAGCCTCCGCAAACCAATAAACAGCTTTTCCTGGTTGCCTGTTCGGGCAGTGCGAAAGGAAGCTATTCTGAAGGACTTTACACGGCAGAGGTCGCCAGTCCGGCGCCGAAATTTGAATTTATAACCGAATATTATCCCTGGGCGAAATCCATGAATTACGTAGATTATAACAACGGACGAATTGCGTTCAACGTGGATAATCCGCCGGAAGGCAAATCCTGTGTTGCCTATATGGATGTTGATAATCTGAAGAATGTTAAGTTCGTGCCCATACCCGCCGCTGAACCGGGATGGATCTGCACCGTTAGCAAAAGTTCAAGGCCCGCTGTTTTGAACGATGGAAGGATTGCCTACCATGTTGTTTTCAGGCGCGATGTATATGAGGATCACCATGAAGGTCAGTTGGCCATTTATGACCCTGTAACGGAATCTATAGAACTTTCGGGCGACCCGTCCGCCTTTGTGCTGGCCCAACCGGAACAGGGCAGTGATACCGAAGCGGGTTCGATGAACGGCCATTTCGCGCTTTCAAAGGATGGTAGATACCTCTATTGCGGAGTGTATGGGTATGGCACGGATTGGGGATCCTATCATGAAGATTATAATTTTATTGTCAAATATACGATCGGAGATCCCTTTTCATATGCGCGGATCGCACAGACCGATTACTCGATTACGGGCATCACCGGCGATGGCAACTACCTGGTTGTTGGAGGGAAAAACCGGATAAACCTCTCTACCCTGGCTTTAGATGAAGATATTATTAGTTCAGGAGGTCTGGAGATGAGGGAAGGCCAGGCTGCGCAAAGCTCCTCCAGGGCCATCTCGATCTACAGAGGAGTAGGGCTTGTACTTTACGATGTCAATTCGACTTCGGCCTGGGTGTATGATATCATCTTGCAGGATAATATGCAACACGATTACAATGGATTAGGGTGGTCAGCCTGTTTTTCAAAAGATGATTCAAAAGTTTATTTTACCGGTTCAACCGATTTTTATACAAATTACCGGACTGACCTGGTGCTATTTTCGTCACCGGTAATGGAGAATAATGTAAAACCTGACAGCCTCACCCTTTTCCCTGTGGAGTTTTGCAATAATTTTTTCCTGTTGCTATCGGAATAACCGCTCAATAAAAGATGTAAAAAATAAAGGTGATGAACGAAGGAAGCCTTGATATCGGGGCACCCCGCAGGGTGATTTTCCGCAATGGGAAACAACTTTTATTGCTTCAACAAAATCATCAGTAACTTATCATGAAAAGGAGGTAAAAATGAAAAAAGTAAGATTTTCAGGTTTGATTTTTCTTGGTGCGTTTTTATTATTGTCCATATTTTGCGGCTGTGAAAAACCAGAGGTCTGGCCAGCAACATGGAGTTATACTGTACAAATGGCAAACAACACCGATGAATATACGCATATGTGGATTACGGGTGAAACGATGAATGAAGGCAATAAAATAGTGCCATGGGTTTCGAGATATGAGGTCATACAACTGACTTTTGAAAGTGCAACATCGAGACCAACCATATTTATTGCAGTAGGCAGGAATGGACAAGAACTAACGAGGGTTTCTACAACAGTACCATGGACGGTAGCCGGGAGTGGGAAAGAATGGACAATTATCGCCAACTATAATACAGATGGCAATATTTTTTTGAAAGAATATTGGGAATAATGACCTCTCTGCGCCGGTTGCCATGAGAAGCTTGTGAAACTGTAGCGGCTTCGCTGATATTTTGTATTTTTGACCATTGAAATCAAATAATCAGCCAATGAAAGAGGTCGGATTGATTACCCTTGCGGAACTGAACGAAATGACGGCATCCATGTACGGAAACATGGTGAAAGCCGTGGTTGATATTGAACGTGGCATCCTGGTAGTTGATTCGGAGTTACATGTTGACCAGGAGCAATTGCTGCTTGAACAGGGCTCCAATCAAAACGATCTGTGGGGCATCAACCTCTATCCGCAAAAATTCGGATCGGATGACTTTATTGAATTTGATTCGATGATCAACATCCGCCCACGGCAACTAAACATGTCGCGGGGTGTTGAAAACGAGGAGATTAAACAACGCATTATCCGTCTTGTCATGTGTAAAGTGAGCAAATAACCCACCTCCATGGAAACCGTTAAAAAACCGATGTACGCCATTGATCGTGCGCGATGGAAACAATTATCGATCCTCGACCAGATGGGTAATATCGGAACTGAAGCAGGACGGACGCTGAAATTAAAACGGAATGGCGAAGATTTTGAGGCAGCTTTAATCAGGGCATTGGATCTATTTGATGCAACCGTTGAATTGCTTGTCTCAGTCAAATCGCACCGGACGAAAGAGGTATTGCGAGCCAGGGACCAATTCCTTCAGGCGCTTTTCGTATCCGATGATCCAACCATTGAAACCTATTTTATGCAATTTGCCATTGCAGCCAGGATTAACCGGTAAAAACGATATCTTCGCTCCTCAAAATGTCTCATGATGAAAAATTTGGTTCTGGCTGCCATGATGGCCTCAATCCTGCTGTGGAGCTGTAAAAAGGATAATCAGCCCGATTATGCGCCGCTCATTCTTGGCACCTGGATCAATACCCATGTTGACAACAGGGCGGTCCTTACCGATGGCTCTTTTACTTTTGAGTTCAGATCGGACAATGTACAGCGGTTTGCCAGCGGATATACCCTGGATGAGAACAACAAGAGCTGGATCAGCAACGAAAAATACAGCTACAATGTCAGCGGAAACAGCATCATCATCGATGGAGTCGGTGCGCTGGGTAGCACTTTTCATTTGGAGTTTGAAATAGTGTCTGCCGATGAGAACACGCTGATCTATTCTGTCAGTAAATTCCTGGTTGACAATGTTGCATATCCTGATACCAAGACATACACCAACAGGAAGGTAAAGGCCGATCTCAGGAATCAGTTTACTGGTACATGGTACGGAAAATCAACCACGCCCGGCAGTGCCGATACCAGTTATCACTACTGGGATTATTTTGAAGATGGTCATTTTGATTACCTGTACCGGGATAAAGAGGGAAGGTGGATCAGGAAGCAGGACAATGAGGGCAGTTATTTCCTTTATGGTGATCTGCTGGCTTCAAATTACACCAACGATCTTATCTTGGGAGTTACCGGCAAGGCTTTTGAATGCTGGAACATCCGCATAGAGGGGAACACCATGTACTGGACAGGCTTAAGAGAAAACGGCCAGGTTACCAGCTTCCGGATGGAAAGAGCAGTTGCCCCTGGTAGGAAGAAGAAATCAACAGCGTCTGTGAAGTAATTAAAAAAGGTAGCACCCAAATGCTACCTTATAATTCTAATGATCAATTCAAAGTTCAAAAACGGTTCAAAACTTTTCTAACACGCTGATAATCATTAGGTATTTGTGACTCCGAAGGGATTCGAACCCCCAACCAACAGAACCGGAATCTGCCATTCTATCCAGTTGAACTACGGAGCCAATAGATGTGCAAAGGTAAGAAAAAAATCCGCTTTATAACGTTACCTCA
>Ga0247841_10002836_pt1 | contig 33424 bp, 34 predicted proteins | sample LaCruzMarch2015__2_FD_192410 | JGI IMG/M metagenome (GOLD analysis project Ga0247841, IMG submission 192410) | Freshwater microbial communities from meromictic Lake La Cruz, Castile-La Mancha, Spain - LaCruzMarch2015_18m | ecosystem: Environmental > Aquatic > Freshwater > Lake | place: Spain...
AAAGTTTTACTCTTAAACTCTGGGTCGGATAGTTTTTTAACAGTTTCTGGCGATATTTTTTTATCAAGACAAATTCTCATTTCATTTTCTCTATCTTCAACAATGAAAATATTATTTCCATCAATTTTGTCTTCAGCGACCTTAGAATTTAATGAAAATCCTTCTTTAACTATGTTTTCATAGACAATATCAATAGGATTAATGGATTTATCTATGAGTGAGATTTGTTTAGCTTTTGCTAGATATTCATGTAATGATTTTTGGTTTTCTTCTTCGGTTTTTTCGGGGTCAAACTCATAATTAATTTCGGGATAATTAGACTGTGCTAACTTAAATACCTTGAATCCACTATCAATTGGTTTTGGATTTTCTCCATAGCCTTTTATTACTCGTCTAACTCTTTCTTTGGTAATATCTGCAATCGTCTTATACCCTGCTTTGAAAGCTTCGCTTTCGGGAGATGTAGGTTCTGGAAGTTGAATTAATATAAATTTACGATTTCCCTCGTCTTCTTTGTTTAATTCAAGAACTGCCTGTGCGGTTGTTCCTGAACCTGCAAAGAAATCTAAGACAATATCTTCATTTTCAGAAGATACAGAAATCTCTATCATTTTTTTAATTAGACTTGTTGGTTTAGGTGTATCAAAATATCCATGACCATCAAAGATGTTTCTTATTTCTTTTGCTGCATCCTGGTTGTGCCCAACTTCTGTATATTTCCAAATAGTAAGTGGAACAATTCCATTTTGAACTTCACTTAAAAATCTTTTAATTGACGGTACATTGTCGCCGTTTTCTCCAAACCAAATTCTATTGTCCTTAACAAGATTGTTGAAGTTTTCTTTTGAAGTTCTCCAACACCTACTTTTAGGTGGATTAACTATTCTTCCTGAAGGTGTTGTAATTGGATAATCATATGATTTTGAATATGTTTTGACTGAAAAATCGCTTGATTTCCAAGGTCCTCTTGGGTCATTATCTCTGTTTGTATATCTATTGTTTTGCTCATCTGTTCTTGAAAGTAAGGTTGGCCTCCAATTATTCTTGTTTTTTGCATAACAAAGAATAAAATCGTGGTTGTCGCTAAACCATTTTGCATCATTTTGGGGAGAATATTTTTTTTCCCATATTATTGATGTTACAAAATTTTCTTCTCCAAAAATTTCATCCATTAGTTTTCTAAGATTGTGAACCTCATTGTCATCTATGCTTACAAAAACAACACCATCATTTTTTAATAAATTCCATGCTAATTTTAGTCGTGGATACATCATTGAAAGCCAGTCGCTGTGATATCTTCCATTTGTTTCCTTGTTAGTGGATTGCTTATTTCCCTCTTTGTCTAATTGACCAGTTTGTTTGAGATAGCTGTTAATTGGGGCTGAAAAATCATCATGGTAAACAAAATCACCTCCAGTGTTATATGGAGGGTCAATGTAAATCATTTTTACTTTTTCAAAATATGTTTTTTGGAGTAGTTTTAAGACCTCTAAGTTATCTCCTTCAATGATTAGATTTTCACTTTCATCAAACTTAACACTTTCTTCTTTAGCTGGTTTTAATGTGGCTTTGCTTTGAGTTAATACGGTTTTTATAGCTTTATTTTTACCTGCCCAAGTAAAGTTAAATCTTTCTGGTCTTTCATCAATTTCTTCTCCCAATGCCAACTTTAGTTTTTCAATGTCAATTTTCCCTTCTTCAAAGACCTCTGGTAATATATTTTTTATTTTTTCAATTCTATTTTTCTTTATATCTTCTGATACTTTATTAATTGTTTTATTATTAATACTCATAACAACTATTGTAGCTCAAAATCAATTTGATAAAACCGCTTAAAATTACTTTTCATTTTTAGCTTAGAAAATTCAATAAATGTCTTCTTTAATTATTTGACATAATATTCAATTATTATTGAAACTAAAGGTCAAACTTAATAAACCTATTTTCTGTATTTATATACTATTAAATCATTGTTAAATAAGGGTTAATTATGTCTAAATGAGTATAATTATTGTTCTATTGTAGCTTTCTATACAATTTTTCAAAAATGTATTTGTAAATATTTTAGTCTTGTTGAAAGAGTAACGATTATCTCAAATTTACCAGTGATAATTTTCAAGAATTTATAATATATATGACTTTATGTATTGAGAATAAGTATGTGGTGGAGATGTGAGGTTTTGTGGAATTTTGTTATAATTCTTGCATGCCAATATATAAACAAAATAAAAATAAACTAATTGCTGTAAAAGAAAAAAAGATTGATTTAGAAAAAACCGTTCAGGGTGTATCAGAGGTTAACTTGTCTACTATTTTCGGTTTAACTTTTATTTGTTCAGAATTTCCACTAAACAATCTGCGAATTGATACGCTGGCATTTAATGAGGAATTAAAATCGTTTGTAATTATTGAATATAAAAAAGATAAAAGTTTTAGTGTAATTGACCAAGGTTATGCTTATTTAGCCTTGCTGTTAAATAATAAAGCTGATTTTGTCTTGGAATACAATGAAAAATGTAAGAAAAACCTAAGAAAAGATGAAATTGATTGGTCGCAGTCTAAGGTTGTTTTTATAGCCAATTCATTTACAAAATATCAACAAGAAGCCATGGGTTTCCAAGACTTGCCAATTGAACTTTGGGAAGTTAAACAATATGAGGATAATCTTATTTTATTCAATCAATTAAGAGCTTCAGAAAAAAGCGAAAGCATTAAAACAGTAGCAAAGGGCAATAATGTTGAAGTAGTATCAAGAGAAATTAAGCAATATTCAGTTGAAGACCACTTAAAACCTCAATGGGATAAAGCAAAAACTTTTTTTGAGATAATTTCCCAAAAAATTCTTGAAATAGACCCAGAGTTTGAGATACATCCTGTCAAAAATTATATTGGTTTCAACATTAACTCCAAAAATGTTGTTGCTATAAAAACTCAAGCTTCAGGATTACTTTTAGAGTTGTTAAGGGTTAAGCCAGAAGACTTAAAAGACCCAGAGAAGAAAGTTAGATATGTAAATACTAGTTTTGAGCATTGGGGTAAACATGTTAGTAGATACAACATAGAAACCGAAGACGATATTGATTATGCAATGATGTTAATTAAACAGGTGTATAAGAAGTTTATTGAACTATAGTTTTATCAGTCAAAGATTTCTGGTTACTCTTTTTTTCTTACACACAAAGACCTTTAGGCATTGAATTTGTATAGTGATGGGTGGGGTGATAGATAACAATAAAAATATTCTCACAAGTAAGGAATAATACTGATATTTAGGCGGTTTGACTTTGATACAAAGTAAGCCTATAAATTAATTAGAAAAAGCAATTAATTATTAGTTAATAAAATATGAAATATATAACCAACTTATTTAAGGGCAGAATAAACCGATTAAACTACTTAATTGGATTTATCTTAACGGGTATTTTAATGTATCTATTGACAATAGGATTATTTTATCGGGAGTTTTTGATTATACCTATTTATGTCTTGGTGGTTATATTTGGCTTATCACTACAAGTCCGTAGATGGCACGATTTTAACCGTCCTTGGTATTACGCCCTATCCGCTATTCTTTTCTCAATGTCTATCGGTATTTTGTCCAAAGATATAGGTAATATCAGCAAACTTATTTATTTGGTGGCTTTGGTGGCGATTGAGGGCAGTAAGGGTAAAAATAGGTATGGTGATGAGGATAAAACTACAGGATTAAAAAGTATATTAGGTTTATAAAAATAATTACTATTTTGAAAAAATATGAAAAAAATAGAAACACCAGAAGACTGGGCAAAAGTTGCCAAGTATGCCCGTGATGAATACACAAAAGAAGGTATGGGTATAACCAAATGGCTTTTACCAAGATGGTTATTAAATACAGTTGGACTATTTTGTATTTTGGCAATAATTTTTGACGCAGACCGTAGTGTTTTGTGTGTTGCTGTTTTGGGGTTTATTGCGGTTATTCAAAATTCACAATCAGCCCAAATTGAAGGATATATTGACGGTTGGTTTAATGCTCAATACTACATTGAAGGAGATGACACTATTGATAGTCTAGCAAGTGCAAAAGAGGAACTTAAAGAACTCTTAAAAAAACAACAAGTTAAAAAATAATAGAAAATTTTTTGGATAGGTATATATTAATTAATACTCCTCCCTATCCTGTGGCGATACTCTTTAGTCTACCCCCCATATAATATAAAGAAGCAATACATCATGTAATATGTGAATAATAAAAAAACTTCAATTTAATGGGAATATACGGTAAATAATTGGTTATTTTTATATAATTAATACCATCTATTGACCTAAATTAAAGACAAATAATTTTTAACCTGTTTTAATATTATTTAGCTATAAAACAAACAAAAATTATTTACCGAATGTTTATTTATACTCTTAAGATAGGGTTAATTCAGACATTATATATTTAATCAACAGAATTACACTCTAGAACTTTTGGTAAAACTTTCAAGGTCAATGGCTGAAATCCGAATATACTTACCACCTAACTTAATTGCAGGTATTTTTTTAGCTCTAACCCATCTCCTAACGCTTTCGGGGTTAACTTTTAGTATTTCTGCTACTTCTTCAATCGTGTAATAAACTGGTTTTTGTTCCATATATTGATTATTGTTATACAAAAAATAAGTATTATTTGTATAACTCTAGGTTCAAACTAAAGCTAAATCGCTACGGTTGTTTTTCAAACCATCATAGCTATAAAAACCTCTATAAATTGGGTTTTTTAGTATGTAGCTTATAGTTGAAGGATACCAAATTTTATTTTCTTTGGTTGGAATCTTTTGTTTATTTAATAATTTGGCAATTCCATTAATTGATAAATGATTATTTCTTTTTAGTTTGAAAATTAGCTTAATGGTTTCTGATTCTAAATCGTTTCCAATTAGTTCTTTGTCTTTAGCTGAATATCCCATGGCTACCCTACCCCCTGCATACTGTCCTCTTTTAGCTTTTTGAATTCTACCGCCTGATAAACGCATGGTTATGAATGATTTTTCTAGTTCTGATACTATTCCCATAAACTGTCTAAACGCCTTTCTCATGGGGTCAGAGCTATCTAAATCAACCTCTTTTGTTGAGATTAATTTAATCTTGAGTGATTCAAGTTTTTTGATTAAATGTTCCTGAATATAGAGGTCGCGAGCTAGTCTGTCTAGTTTCCAAATAACCACTGCAGTTATCTCTTTATTATTTTCTAGAAATGAAAACATTTCTGCTAATGCTGGTCTATTTTCTAATCCACCGCTTATTCCCTCATCCTTAAACTCTGAAACTAATTCATAGCTATGTTTTTGGCAAAATTCTTTGATGGAATCAACTTGAAGGTTTACTGTTCCTTCTTCTCTTTGATTATCAGTTGATACCCTACAATAGGCAATAACTTTCATATTCTTATTTTGATTATGACTAATTATATACTATCTGATACTACATATCAATACATTAGACTACAATTTTGATTTTTTCCAAATAGAATGGGGTCAAAAGTAACAATCAGGTCTTTGATAGAATCAATTATCTCGTGGAATTTCGTATCTGTTAGATATGAATCCATGCGGGGCAACCAAGTATAATAGGAAATAATGATAGTAAACAAATTGAAGAGAAACTTTGTTTTGATGTTTTGGATACAGGCTTTATTGGAGGTGAAAATAATGAATGTGGTGATGAGTATTTTTTTGGTATTCCGAGGATTAAGTTTGTCACAAATTTATTATTTAGCAGTAGTTTTTTCTACTGTAGTCTTTTTGACAGAGTTACCATCTAGTTATTTAGCCGACAGGTGGGGTAGAAAAAAGATATTGATAATGGCAGTGTTGTTAAATTTAATTTATGGAATTATTTGTATTTTTGCTAGGGATGTTTGGTTATTTATAATCGCTTTTGTCATATTTGCACTATCGACGGCATTATATTCAGGAACTGATGAAGCCTTAATTTATGACACTTCAAAAAATTTAGGAGAAGAAGAAAATAGTTTAAAAAAATTAGGGCAGTATTTTTCAGCTCAAAGAATTTTCAAAATAGTTACTCCGATTGTGGCTGTGTTGGTGGCAAAAAATTTAAGTAATGAGCAATTTATTTGGTTGTTGTCGATTGATAATTTAGCCTTATTTGGGGCAGTGGTTTTGTGTTTATTTTTAGTAGAACCTGAGATTCATTATCGAGTTGAATCAATTAAACTGGGAGTTTTTAAAGATGCTTGGGAATTAATGAAATCAAGACCAGAAATGATGAGAATCGTAATTAGTAAAACCTTGATTTTTATTGGTTCTTTTTTAATTTGGCGGTTATATTCTGAATATTTTAGACAATTAGAAATGCCGATTATTTTGATTGGAGTAATGACAGCAATCTATCAGTTGATTGTATTTTTATTAAATTTAATGGTACATAAAATACTTATTAATAAAGAGATTGAAAGTAGGTTAAATTTATTAAATGTTGTTTTTACGGTATCCGTTAGTTTATTTTTAGTTAATCAAGTTTTTTGGAAAAATGTGTGGGTAGCCATGTTATTTTTTATTTTATTAATTGTGTCGGAGTCTGTCCGTGGTCCCTTGTATTCGCAGATAACCAATAAATTGACGCAGTCATATAATCGAGCGACAACATTATCTTTAGTAAATTTGTTGAATAGTGCTTTGTTGGTGCCCTTGGTTTTGTTGGGATCGTTTTTAGTGGCAAAAGGATTTAGTTTTTTGTTTGGGTTAAGTATGGTTTTGGCGTTGGTATCAATTATTTTTTTTAGATTGAGAAAATCGGAAAATTAATCTATTTGTTTTTTGGAATAGAGGTGACACTGGGGGTGGAGCTTTGAGTGGCAATCGGACTGGGAAGAGATAAGGGGGCGGATTCGAGCCGTTTTAAGACATTCCAATCAATGCTTTTGGCATAGATCCAACTGGCATAAGAAAGAAGAATAAAAAAAGTAGCGATTAATAAATAGCCTAGGGGGGTAATTTTGTTGTTCATAATTAAATGTTTCTGGAAATAGTATAGAGGGTGGGATACTTTAAAAAAATAGCCGGACATTCTTCCAAGAGGATTTTTTGAAATTCCTGATAGATTTTTTTACGTTCTTGTTGATCAAAAGTTTGTCTCCCTTGCTCTAAAAGTTTATCAATTTGAGGATCGTTAATTTTGGTCAAATTGGTTTTAGTTTGAGTGGAGTGCCAAAAAAGATATTGATCGGGGTCGATGGGAATACTGCCATAGGCGAGAATAGCATCGTAATTTTGAGTATCGATTTGAGTGCTGATATGGGCATTAACTTTGATGCCTAAAATTTCTTCCCAATTTTTTTTAACATCATCGGCAATGTTAACCAAACGGCGATCGTTGTAGGTCAAATCAATAGTTTCAATTTTATTTTTGGAAAAAAATTCTTTAGCCTTATTTGCATCGAAAGCATAATCCTTAACATTAGGGTTGTAGGCCCAGGAAATTGGGGAAATAGGAGTGAGAGCTCTTTCGTGTAAATCGGTACTTTTTGGAGTAGCGTACGCCAGTGCCTGACGTAATTGTTTATTACTGAGTTTAGTGGTGTTTAAAAAAATGGCGACATATTTTTGGTCTGTTCTAATGTTTTGAGTAATATTGATTTTAGGCCAACGGTTGAGATTTTCCGGTATAGAGCTGAGTTGGATTTGGTCGACCTCTCCAATTTTAAAAGCATTTAAGAGGTCAGTTTCATTTTGGTAAAAACGATAAAAGATAGAGTTTTGTGATGATTTTAAATAAAGGTCTTTGATATATCCATCCTGATAGTCGTAGCGGGTGACTTGATATTCACCTAGGGCGTCAAAGTTTTTCTTGATTAAAGGAAAGCTGAGGCTAGAAAGAATGGGGGCAAAGGCCTTATCAGTTTGAATAGTTAAGTGTTTGGAATCAGGAGAAGTAATGGTTAGTCCGGGGATTTTATAATTAATATCATCGGCAATAAATTGTTTGCCTTTATGCCAACGAAGATTGGAATTTAACTCAAAAATATATTGAGTGTTGTCTTGACGAATTTCCAGACTTTTAATGAGGGGTGAAATTTCAAATTTGTTATTTTCGGAATTAATAGTTAGACCATAAGATATTTTGTTGGTAACATCGGTGGGGAGAGTATTAATGGTATATAAACCCTCTAAACCGATTTTTTGGACATGTCGATTCATTTTTGAATAGAGGGTTAAAAATTGTTGACGAAAAACAACTAAAATAATTCCCAAAACCAGACCAAAAAAAAGATAAAGTAAATTCCTTTTGAGGTAATAAAGAAATAGTTCAATTTTAAAACGAATTTTAGTGATCATTTAGATCAGGAATTGGACAATAGAAGAAACTAAAAAAAGAAAAGTAATAAAAAGAGTTAAATTGAAAAGAATTTTTTCCCAGCCGCGACGTTCCGAGGTACCTTCTGAGAGAATGTTGTTATTTTCATTGCCCCCTTTTGATTGAAGAAAGATGAGGGTAGACAGGGAAAGACAGAGGATAATTTGAAAAATAATGAGTACGGTTTTCATAGTTTTTTGAAAATATAAAGGAGAGTACTGATTATAAAGGAAGTGAATAAATAAGCTAGAAAGTTATTTAGTGGGTAATTGAATAGTGTTAATGAGTTGACACTAAAACCAGAAATTAAAAATACGGCCAGGTAAAGACCGAGAGTGTTGATAACTATTCTGATTAGACCAAGAGTAAGAAAAGTAATAGGTAGAAGTAGAATTTTAATGATTGGTTTAAGAATTAGTTCAAAAATAGCCAGTATTAGGGCAACTTTAATAATGGTTTCAATTTTAGGAGAGAAAGAGAGATTGCCCCAAATTTCATTTTCGATAACCAGGGCAAAGCCAAGATATAAAGTGTATTTAAGAATTTTTTTCATGAGTCAGACTGGTAATTATTATACCGCTTGTAGCCAAAATTATAAGACCAACAATAATACTAATACCTAAGTTAATAAAATGTGGGGAATAATTTAGAGTTTGAGTAGAAATTTGTTCGTCATTGTTTTTGAGAATAAAGGTTATCTTTTGGTAACGGGGTGAGAGAGATTGCCAAAAGGACATTTTGGGCAGAGCAATGGAGATAGAGGAATAGGGTAAAATATTGTCTATTTTTTGACTAAAAGATAAATCAGAAATCGAGAGTGATAGGTTTTTTTGAGTGTTAGGAGTATTGTTTTGGAGAAGAATTTGGTTTTTTTGAGGATAAATTATGGGTAGACTGATTTCACTTTTAATTTCCTCGGTGGCAAAGTCGATATAAATTGACTTTTCACCAGTATCATTTCTATAGGAACCGGGAGGAAGTGGATTTTGACTGTCAAGACCATGGGTGACAAAAGTAATGTGGTTTAAATCAAGATCATTAAAATAATCTATACCATTGGTAGTTTTACCCCAGGTGGGGTCAACGGCTTTCCAAGTTTTGGCGGTGGAATCATAATATTCGGGCCAGGCGTGGAGGATATCATTTTGAAGACTGACCGGTTTAATCTTGGGATTGTTGGAATAGGCAAAACCCTCGATTTCCCGGGCGGGAATACCTTTGGCGCGGGCTAGTGTTACAAAAAGATCGGTAAATTCGGTACAAAGTGAATTATTAGGATCAACAATGGCGTTAATGGCACCGAGACGACCAGGAGAGTTGAGACGGTCGTAATTGTAATTGAGAGTTTTAACGACATAATCGTAAATAGAACGGGGACTAGTTAAACTTTGGGAAAGATTTTGAATTTGAGAATCGGAAACCGGCCAAAAGGTCTGATCTTGGAGATAGTTATTAAAGTCTTTTATTTGACCAAGAAGATGAAGTCCGGTTTTAACCTGACCAGTGGCGATGATATTTAGTTCTTGGTTACTAGTAAGTTGGTATTTGGCTAGCCAATTACCATCGGAGTCAATATTAATACCAAATGGTGGCGGAGAGATTGATTGATAAAAAACTGATTGGGAATAAGTGTCAGGGATAAGAGCAATCTCGGAAGTGATAGTATTGTTGCTGGGATTTTTAAGAGAGTAATTTAATTTAAAATTGAAAAGTTGATAGTCACCAAGAATAATCAAAATCTTGGCATGGGAATTATTTTGAAAATTAATCGTATTTTGAGTAAGACCGTCCTCAAATTTAGCGGGAATTGAGGCAAAAGAAAGACTACCAAATTCAGAAGGAGTTTTGAGAGTAATTTGGGTATTACTAAGTGAGGTATCAGTTAGTTGAGGTAGGGATATTTCCCAGGTTTTTCCCTTGTTTTTTGCTAATTCGGAAATACGATAAATTAATTTAAAGGAAGTAATTTGGTTTTTACCAACTTTGGGTTGATTAAATTTAAGATTAATTAAAGAAGTATTGTCTTGAGTAGAAAAGTTACCAAGGATGTTTCCTGCCTCATCGGTGGCAATCAGGTCACTTAAAGGTAAGCCCTGAATTTGAATTTGGTATTCTTTGGGATATATCTGGGAAAAATTATTAGTGATATCAATTTGGTGGGTGACTGTGGCCTGACCAGAAAGGTTAAGAAGGTACTCAATATTTTCATTAATTGTAAAATCAGAGACGGCAAAGATAGGAGTCTTAGAAAGAAAAAAGATGAAAAGAAGCCAAAAGAACATATTTAATATTAACATTTACTAAATAGTTGACTTCGGGTATTGTTCGTGTAATATAAAGCCATGCCAGCCATTGTATACAAAAGACAAAAAGAAATTTTAGATTTAATCACTCAGTCGATTAATAAATATGGTTATGCGCCAACTTTAACTGAAATCGCCCAATATTTGGGGTTATCTTCGTTGGCGACGGTTCATGAACATTTGACAGCTTTAGAAAAAAAGGGTTTAGTCAGACGATATCGGGGGGCGGTGAGAGGAATTGAACTATTGGATAACAAGGAAAAGGACGATGAAAATACAATTGAATTGCCGGTGTTGGGTTTTATTGCCTGTGGGGCGCCAATTGAGCCTTACAACGATCCTAATGCCACTTTAATGGTCAGTTCTACCCTAATTAAATCAGGGGATAAATCATTTGTGTTACAAGCCAAGGGTGATTCGATGATTGATGACGGAATTTTGAGTGGAGATTATGTGGTAGTTAAGGAACAAAAAGAAGCCAGAAACGGAGATATTGTGGTAGCAGTATTAAGGAATGGTTTTGCCACTTTGAAAAGATATTATCAGGAAGCTAATCGGATTCGTTTACAGCCAGCCAACTCGACTATGAGTCCAATGTATGTGACTGAGGTCCAAATTAGGGGGAAAGTAGTAGCAGTAATTAGACAATTTAATTAAGATAGGAAAAATGCTTTATATTATCGCAACACCAATTGGCAATATGAAGGATATTACATTGAGGGTTGTCGATATGTTTGAAAGTATTGATATATTATTATGTGAAGATACAAGAAAGACAGGTATCTTATTAAAAGAATTAAAAATTGTTAATTCACCAAAATTAGTTTCTTTTTATGATGAAGTGGAAAGACAAAAGATTCCCCAAATTGTGGCATGGTTAAAGGAAGGTTTAGAGGTAGGACTGGTAACTGATGCCGGAACTCCCCTATTGTCTGATCCGGGGTGGTTGTTGGTCAGAAAATGCCAAGAATTAGGACTAAAATACACAGCTTTGCCCGGGGCATCGGCGGTAATTAATGCTTTGGTGTTGGCGGGATTACCTATGGGAAGGTTTTCTTATTTGGGATTTTTACCCAAAAAGGATGGAGAAAGAAAGAAAATTTTGGAGAAATACAAAGAGATTGATGGAGCCAAAGTGGTCTATGAATCCCCTCTTCGAACCGAAAAACTAATTAAGGAAATTAAAGAAATTTATGGCGAAAAAATTGAAATCAGAATTATTCGGGAAATGACCAAAAAATTTGAAGAAGTAAAAATGGATTGGGATGGGGATATTAGGGGCGAGGTAGTGATAATCTTTTGTTCTCAGCCCAGGCAATGATTTCTCGGGTGCGATCAATGGCGTCTGGTGAAACAGAAATAGAAGTGATGCCCCATTTAACTAATTTTTCGACAAGGTCGGGATGATTACTGGGGGCTTGACCACAAATTCCTACCATAATACCGCGTTTTTTAGCTTTTGTTACTAAACGTTTAAGAGACCACATAACTGCCGGATCGAGTTCGTTGAAGTCTTTGGCAACCTCGGAGTTGTCACGATCAAGACCAAGAGTCAACATAGTTAAATCATTACTACCGATGGAAATTCCGTCGATACCGACGTCAATAAATTTATCCAGGAGGATGACATTGCTGGGAATTTCAGCCATCATAAATAATTTGAAACTAGGACTACGCAGAAGGCCGTTGTCAGTAATGATTTTCTTAACCCGAACTAATTCCTCAGGAGAACGACAAAAAGGAATCATTAACCATAAATTTTTGAGGTTGTATTTATTTCGAATCATTTTGATGGCTTCTAGTTCCATTTGGAAGACATCCGGAGAATTAATATAACGAATGGCACCGCGAAAACCCAGGAGAGGATTTGGCTCTTCTGGTTCATAAAGTTTGCCCCATTTAAGAAAACGATATTCGTTGGTTTTAAAATCGGTGGCTCGATAAATAACGGGCCTTGGGTTAAAATTTTTGCAAAATTCGGCTAAACCGGAAGCTAATCTTTCGATATATTCTTTTTGTCTCCCCTCTTGGATCATTCGTTTAGGGTGAACTCCAATATTGGCAATCATGAATTCGGCTCGAAGTAGGCCAATACCGTCAACGTTTCTTTTACTAATTTCTTTGGCCAGTTCCGGTTCGCCTAAATTAACATAAAGTTTAGTGGCAGTTTTTTGGAGAGTGTGGACAACTTTTTTAACGACGATTCCGGAACTTTGGTCGCCACTATAAATCTTACCGGTAGTACCATCAACAGTAACAATATCCCCTTCTTTGATTAATTTTGTGGCAGTGCTGGTGCCGACAATACAGGGAACACCTAGTTCTCGGCTAACAATGGCGGCGTGGGAAGTTTGGCCACCCTTGTCGGTAATAATGCCGTTAACTTTTTTCATAGCGGGGACAAAATCGGGGGTGGTCATTTGAGTAACTAGAATCTGACCTTTTTGGACACGGGAAATTTCTTTGGGATTATTGATGATAATGGCGACGCCGGAGGCGGAGCCGGGGCTGGCGGGTTCACCGGTAAGGATAGGAACTAAATTAACATCAATTTTATTTTGATCATTAATATTTTTTTGACTGACATCAACGGTAGTAATGGGTCGGGTTTGAACAAAATAAAGTTTGTCCCTTTCTATGGCAAATTCAATGTCTTGGGCTTTACCATAATGATTATGTAATTTTTGAGCTAATTTAGCGATTTTTATGGCCATAGCATCACTGATTTTGGCCTTATTTTGTTTATATTTGGGAACCTTTAATTCTTTATTACCATCTTCAAAACGGGTTAACTGGATATCCTGATGAACACAATTTTTGTATTTGATTTCCCAATTACTTTTATCGATAAGATGTTGGTCGGGGGTAACAATACCTTGGACAATATATTCTCCCAATCCCCAAATAGTTTCGACGACAATTTCATTTTTATTATTAGTGACAGGATTTAAAGTAAAAGCGATACCAGAAATTTCACTTTGAACCATTTTTTGAACAGGAACAGCTACACCAATTTTGAAATGATCGTAATGTTTTTTGACTTGATAAAAAATTGAACGCGAAGTAAAAAGGCTGGACCAACAAGCACGAACTTGGTGAGCGACATTGGTAGCACCGGTGACATTCAAAAAAGTATCACCTTGGCCAGCAAATGAGGCATCAGCACTATCTTCGGCAGTAGCTGAGGTGCGGACGGCGACCGGAGAATTTTCTAATCCGGCAAAAGAACAAAGTTTCTTGTAGGCAGTCATGATTTCCAAGGCAATTTCTTGAGGGATAGGAGATCCTTTGACTAACTTTCTTATTTTGGCTGACGAACTGGATAATTGTTCAGGTTCATCAACATTGGTGGTATCGAGAATAGCTTTGATTTTTGGTTTTAGTTTATTGAATTCAATAAATTTAAAATAAGCTTTGGCGGTAACGCAAAAACCGTTGGGGACGGGAATGCCAAGATTGTACATTTCTCCTAAATTAGCCCCTTTACCACCAACAATATTGACGTCTTCAAAATGAATATCTTTAAACCACAATAATGAAGGTTCTTTGGTCATTTTTGATTCCAGCCTCGATTAGGGGAATTTCTAACTGCTTCGGTTTCGTCCGGACGGTTATAATCGTCTTGGAGACGGAAAGTAGTACCGGTTTCAGGAGTAGAGACTTCAAAAATAATAACATCAGTAATAGCTTCAATTCGGTGAACTGTGCCAGTTTCAATGGTATATCCCTGATTTTCGGCCATAATTTCTTGATTAAGGTGGTCAATGTCTTTACCGGTAAATAATCTAGCTTGACCACTAATACAACAAAATGTTTCTAATTTCTGGTCGTGAATTTGAGTGGACCATCTCTTACCTTGGTCGATATGAATTATTTTTCCAACATAGGGTAAATTTTTGGTGGTGAGAATAATCTCTTTTCCCCAGGGCTTATCAACAATTTGGGCAGTCATAGAAAAATAATAGCAGAAATAATACTCAGGCGTCGAGAAGAGAGAGGATAATTCTTTCCAGGGCGATATCTTTGGGTTCGTAAAGAGTGCCGCTTTTGGAATTTTTATCAAGTTCAATTAGATCGAGATAAGCTTTTTTTAGAATATCCTGGGGAAATTTGGAATAAGCGGTCAGTTGGCGACGAAGAGTGTTTTTAAACCAAAAAAGAGTCAATTCGAAAGGAAGAGAGGCAATTAAGCTTTGATATTTTTGGGAGAAATCAACTCGGTTTTTGGGTTGGATGGAATTGAGACAGGAAAAAAGAACTTCAGGTAGAGTAAAAATTTTCAGCGTAGATTGGGGAAATAGCTTTAGTTTAGTGACTTCGACTTTTTTATCCTGCCAAAAAAGATAATCAAAATCAGGGTGAGAATTAATTAATTTGACGACTTTGTCTAAAAGAACTTTAAGAAGAGAAAAAGGATTTTCCAAAATTACAACTTTGGTTTCGGAAAAAAGCGAGGGAGTGTTTAAGAAACGATCCAAAGAATCAGGATCAATACTTTTAGCATTTTGATGGAATTTTTCGTGTTGTTGATAGTTGTTTAGGGCTTCGGAAAAAGCGATATAGCTTTGAGCAGTATGGTCACCGTGGAAAATATAGATCACGGTGTAGTTTATGGTAAAATAGTGACTGTTTCAATGAGGCTGTAATGGCTCCTTCGTCTAGTGGCCTAGGACACCTGGTTTTCATCCAGGGAATCGGGGGTTCGACTCCCCCAGGAGTCACTTTTGAGAAATTGTTTTGATATTTTTAATGCGACGAGATTTTTGCAAGATAAATAAGCCAGAAAAAATGCAAATAATACTGATTAATTGGGCGATTTTGAGATGATTAATAGTCCAGGTGTCATCACGGAAAAATTCGATAAAAAAACGAATAAGACCATAACCAATAAGATATAGGGAAGTAGGCGAATAGTTTTTTAGTTTATTTGATTTAATGATAAAAAAGAGAATTAAATTAAGGGGGGCTTCCAGCCACCAGGTGGGAATTTCATGATTAAAAAAATTACCAATTCTTCCTATAGATTGACATAATGGCAATATAGGGGTAATAGTGTCTAAAATGTTTAGAAACGATATTTTAGAGACTAGAGAGAAAACAAAAATAAAAATAGTCATGGTAATCAGGGCACCGTAAATAGCTAATCCCCCATTCCAGGTTTGAAAAATTAACGATGGATTTGGCTGATAGTAAGACCACTGATCGATAACGTGATAAATTCTGGCACCGAAAAGAGCAGAAATTAGAATGCCAATTACGAAAATATTTTCTTTACTTTTGGGAATAAAACGATTGTTTTTATAAAAATACTCGATACCGATTATGAGGGCAATACCAACGATAAGGCCGTAGAGATTCATGTGGTGGGCCCTGCGAGAATCGGACTCGCGACCAATTGCTTAAAAGGCAACTGCTCTACCGCTGAGCTAAGGACCCAGATTGTTAAATTGATCTGGCGTGAGAATTGCGTAAAAAATACAGTTTAGCGTGGTGGATAAGACGTTTGGGACTACGAAGTTTTTTAATAGAATCAATCCAAGGAGAATTGATGGGAAAAATACGTTCGACCCTAACGCCGTCAGAAGCATTTTTGGAAACTAAAAAGTTTTTATTAACTCCCTGACCGGTAATAGCCAAAATAATTCCGTCAAAAGCCTGGAGTCTTTCTTTATCTTTTTCTTTGATTTTATAGTTAACTTTAACAGTATCTCCAATACGAAATTCTGTATCTTGGTGTAAAAATTTGATAGCCATATTATTTTAATAAAATTTTAGTTGAAACTTTGGTATTTTATATTAATCTGGCCTGTGAATCAATATCCAGGAAGTTTTTTGGTAAAAAATTAAGGTTTTAAAATATCAGTAATTTTTTCTTGAAGAGATTGATTATAATTTACTCCATAGGATAGTGGCAGTTGTTTGCCATTAGGCAGGATAATCAATCCGCGATGGCCATTGGGATGATTTTTTAAAAGTTGATTTAATTCCATTAGTTGGGCTTGAGTGGTGCTTTTGGGAACTTCAATGACAAAATCATATTTTGGGACATTGTTTGGCAGGGTTTCTGAAAGAATATCAACTAGGACCGATTTATTGTCGTCACGGATGGAAATTTTTCCTTCAATATATAGACCCTTATTTTCTTCGATAATATTTTTATAGGTTTCAAAAGCTTTAGGGAAAATAACGCCTTCAATTTGGCCGGTACCATCGTCAAGAGTGAGGAAAGCCATGGCAGAATTATTTTTTTTAGTGTGAATGATTTTAAAGCGATGGATGACGGCGGCAAATTTTACAGAATCATTACCATTTTTGTCCAGAATCTCATTAATTTTTGGCAGAGTAGCCGATTGGAAGTGGGTTAATATTTTGCCGGTGGGGTTTTCAGTGACGTAAATTCCTAAAAGCATTTTTTCCTGAATTAATTTTTCTTTTTCCGGCATAGGAGTAACTATCGGAAAGATATCTTTGGGGATGGTGGTGGCGGTGTCAGAGGTGTCAAAAAGGCCGGATTGTCCGGAATTTTTTTTGTCATTTAATTTACCACATTTATTTCTGATTTCATCTAGGGCGGCTAAAATGGCATTTCTTTCACCAAATTGATCGAAAGCGCCGACTTTTATTAAACTTTCTAAGACTTTTTTGTTGACTTTTTGGCCATTGGCGCGAAGACAAAAATCATTAAAACTCTTAAAAAGACCATTTTTGTCTCTTTCTTGAATGATTAGATCAATGGCAATGTCGCCGACATTTTTGATAGCGGAAAGACCAACGCGAATGGACATAAGTTCCAGAGACTGTTCATTTTTTTCAAATTCAAAGCCTTTGTTGGAGAAATTAATATCAGGCGGGGAAACAATAACACCCATGTTTCGGCACTCTTCAATACCGGCACTAATTTTTTCAATATCATTGGCTTCGGCGGTTAAGAGGGCGCACATATACTCCACGGGATAATTAGCTTTCATGTAGGCGGTACGATAAGCCAACATGCCATAGGAGGCGGCGTGGGCCTTGTTAAAACCATAGGAAGTAAAGGGTTCGATTAATTTAAAAATTTCTTCAGCTTTTTTTTGGGTATAGCCATTGTGGATACAGCCATGAATAAATTTTTCTTTTTGTGCCGCCATTTCTTCGGGAATTTTTTTGCCAATGGCTTTTCTAAACTTATCAACTTCGGTCCAATTGTAACCAGCCAGTTCAATGGCAGTGTACAAACAGTCGTCTTGATAAACTAAAAGACCATAAGAGTTTTTTAGAAATTTCTCCATCTTTGGGTCAAAATAAGAGATTTTGCTAGGATCTTTTTTGCGGGCAATGTATTCGGGAATGATACTCATGGGACCGGGACGGTAAAGAGCCACCATAGCCATTAAATCTTCGACCCGATTGGGTTTTAGTTCTTTTAGCCACTTGGTCATGCCTTCGCCGCCAAGTTGGAAAACACCCATAGTGTCACCATGGGAAAGCATTTCAAAAGTTTTTTGATCATCAAGAGGCAATTTTCTGAGGTTAATATCAATGTTTTTAGTTTTACGAACATTAATAACAGCTTGGCGCAAAAAGGAGAGATTTCTAATTCCTAAAATATCAAATTTAATTAAACCGACATCTTCACAGGCGTGCATTTCGTATTGAGTAATGGGTTTTTCACCACCGGTTTCAGTTTGAATGGGAGAAAAATCAATGATAGTGGTAGGAGAGATGACAATGGCACAAGCATGGACAGAAATGTGTCGGGCACAACCCTCAATTTGTTTGGCAGTATCGATAATTTTTTTAGTATCGGGATCGGTATCGTAAAGTTGGGTTAGTTCCGGAGTGGTATTTAAAGCTTTATCAATACTCATCGGGAAACCTTGAGAACCCATGGGAATTAATTTACTAATTTTGTCACCGATAGCATATTCATAGCCCAGGGCTCGGGCAGTATCACGGATAGCACCACGGGCCATCATTCGGCCAAAAGTACAAATTTGAGCAAAGGATTCTTGACCATACTGTTCAATAATGTGAAAAAGCATATCTTGGCGTTGGTCGTCGGCAATATCCAGATCAATATCAGGGGGTGAAGGTCGGTCTTTATTTAAAAAACGTTCGAAAGGTAGGCCATAAATTAATGGATCAACAGAAACGATACCTAAAACAAAAGAAACCAAAGAGCCACCGGCGCTACCCCGGGTGTTGGTAGGGGTATCGTTTTGTTCACACCAGGTAATGAAATCATGCATGATTAAAAAGTAAGAGGCATAACCTTTGGAACAAATTAGATCCAATTCATATGCCAGTCTCTCTTTTATCTCGTGGCTAAGAGTGCCGTAAGAGTCTTTAGCGGCAGAATAGACCATTTCAGTAAGGGTTTCGTTGGCAGTTTTACCTTTGGGGAGTTTAAATTCCGGAAAATACCATTTACCTAATTCAATAGTGACATGACATTTATCAGCGATTTTTTGGCTGTTTTCCAAGCTTTCAGGATAATCAGAAAATTGTTCGGCCATTTCTTCAGGACTTTTGATATAGAAGTCGGGAGTATTGGCCATACTCATGCGATTGGGAGTATTGATATTAGTTTGGGTGTTGATCATGACTAAAACGTCCTGAGCAAAAGCATCTTCTTTTTTAAGATAATGGCTGTCATTCGTCGCCACTAAAGGAATACCTAATTCCCGGCTAATTTTAATTAGACCTTCGTTGACTTTGTCCTGATCGTCTAAGCTGGGGTGGCGCTGAATTTCTAAATAATAATCATCACCAAAAAGATCTTGATATTTTTTGGCGGTACTTTTGGCTTTATCGTATTCGTCGCTTAAAATATACTGAGGAACTTCACCCAAGGCGCAGGCACTAAGACAGATTAGACCCTCATGATATTTTTCAATACTTTCCCAGTCGACCCGAGGCTTGTAGTAAAAGCCTTCCTGATGGCCAACACTAACCAGTTTCATTAAATTTTTATAACCTTGATTGTTTTTGGCTAAGAGAATTAAATGATTACTTTTTCGATTTTGGGAAGTTTTATCGGTTCTTTTACCTTGGCAGGAGTAAAGTTCACAGCCGATAACGGGTTTAATATCGGCTTTTTGGCAGGCCTTATAAAATTCAATAGTGCCATACATATTGCCATGATCGGTGATAGCACAAGCATTGCCCCCCTGCTCTTTGATTAAATTAACCAGTTTTTTTATTTTACTCAGGCCATCAAGGAGGGAATATTCGGTATGAAGGTGAAGGTTAACAAAAGGCATAGATATAGTTTACAGTTATCAGTTACGAGTTAACAGTCGAATAAAATATGTCAAATATAAAATGTACTAACAAAATGCGGTAATTACATCATAGCTTCGAGGGCGCGAATGCGGTCGGCGACGGGTGGGTGGGTGGAAAACATAGAAGCCAGTTTATTACCTTTGAAGGGATTGGAAATGTAAAGAGAGGCGGTGGCGGTGGAAGCTTGGGTAAAAGGGGTGGTATCGGCGTTAATTTTTTCCAAGGCACTGATTAACCCCGATGGTTGGTGAGTAAGTGAAACGCTTGAAGCATCGGCAAAATATTCACGACGACGGGAAATAGCTAATTGAATTAATTGGGCAATTATGGGAGCAAAAATAATTAAAATTATGCCAATAATGGCCAAAATTCCTGAGTTATCATCTCGGTCTCGATCATTTCCCCCGCCCCAGAAAAGTTTGCGGCTGGTTAGGTTAATCAAGATTGACAGAGTACCAATTAAAACAGAAACGAGAGTCATCAGGAGAATGTCGTAGTTTTTAATATGAGAGAGTTCATGTCCAATAACCCCCTCCAATTCAGTCCGGTTTAGTTTGTCTAAAAGTCCGGTGGTGGCGCAAACAACAGCGTGCTGGGGGTCACGGCCGGTGGCAAAGGCATTCATGGCGTCGGATTCGATAATATAAATTTTGGGAACGGGAATTTTGGCGACCATAGCTAAATTTTCAGTCACGGTATAAAAATCAAAATATTTTTTTCGGGTGGCAGGAATAGCTCTATTCAAGGTTAAAACAATTTTGTCACCAAAGTAATAGCCACCAAAGGCAGAAAATAAGGAATAAGTAACGGCGATGGGTAAAAAGTATTGACTATCGAAAGAATAACTTAAAATATAGCCGACAGTAACGATAAAAATAACGAATATGGCGATAATAAATCCGGAACGCCAACGATTACTGTTAATTTGTTCGTAGAAATTAGTCATAGAAAAACTTAAATTTTAGTTTAGTTTGACTTCGGGATTTTTGGTTTCGGCCTCGGAAACACTAGTGATGTCTTTTGAATTGGGAGTTTCCAGTCCGACCTTTTTTTGGAAACCAAAAAGTGGAGCTAACCAAATTCCCGGGATGGTCGAAATTTTGACATTAAAGTCAGCAGAAAGATCGATAAAGGTGCGACGGGCGTACATAATCTTGTCAGCAGTGTCACGAAGTTCTTCCATCATATTGCCAACTAAAGCTGAAGCTTGGATCTCAGGGTTGGATTCAGCAATAACCTTAATAGAACCCATGCTTTTAGTTAAAAGAGCTTGAGCGGCATCAATGGATTTTGGATCCTGAGAGGCAATAGCTTGATCAATCATTTTCCTGGCAGCAGTTAAATCCTCAAAAATGCCTTTTTCGTGGGTCATGTAACCTTTGACTGATTCGATAAGGTTAGGAATAAGTTGGCTTTGACGTTTTAACTGATTGCCGATTTCCTGGATGGAAGCAGAAATTTGAACTTCAATAGTTTTAAGGCCATTGAAGAAAAAGACTAAATAGAGAACGATTGCGGCTAGGATGACGATGATAGGTGTAATCATAAAATAAATTATATCACTTTGTATTTTTTTTGCTCTGATGATAGAATTAGGCCTACATGCCGGAAAAAAAGATATTTAAACCGATTCGTTTGCAACTTTGTGAGGGAAGTAATATAGCTGAGAAGAGTGGTTTTTATCGGGGTTATATTGATGAGAAAGAATCTTTAGTTCTTTATGGTTGCACGGCTTTGCAAAATTCAGGCTTTTGTAAGATTAAAGAGATTAGATGTCTTCATCCGAGAGGAGTTGATTCAAAAAAAGGTCGTTAACGCGGGATTAGTATTAGGGAATAGATAAAACACAGTAGTTTTGGTATAGTATTGAGGCTTTAGGACCCATGGTGCAGCGGTCTAGCACATCCGCCTGTCACGCGGAAGATCGTGGGTTCAAATCCCATTGGGTCCGCTAAGCAAAATCCCCCATTATTTGGGGGATTTTTATTTCAAACACAACATAGAGTTATTCCAAAATACCATCAAGGTTGACGTCGTAGATGATAGCTTCAGAGATGAGGCGATAGTTAAGAATTTCTTCCGGTTTAAACCAGAGGGCAATTTCTTTATCGGCTTCCTCGACTGAACCGGAAGCGTGGATAATGTTGCGGACAGCTCTTTTATCAGTATCTGAAGATCGATAAGAGTCAATGGTGTAGTCACCACGAATAGTGCCGGGAACTGAGGTTAAAGGTTCGGTGCCGCCGGTAATTTTTCTGATGACACCAATAGCATTCATACCTTGCCAGATCATGGCTACCACCGGACCACTACTTAGAAAATCAATCAATTGTCTTCTGACATTTTCGGCTAATTCAATCGGATTTTCAGTAGGAGGAGTCAGACCTTTAGCTTTCCAAGATTCAATGGATTTGGTGCCAGTTTTTAGGGCCCATTCAGGATCTACTGAATAATGAGCTAAGGCTAAATCACGGTTGGGAATAGCCATTTTTATGGCAACTAATTTTAGGCCACACTGTTCATAACGTTTAATTGATTCGCCGATTAAAGCACGTTGAACTCCATCAGGTTTAACTAATACTAAAGATTTTTCTTGTTTGTCGTCGTAGTTATTCATTGTGGTATATTTTGAAGCGTAAGAGTTAAGATTTCAACTATCTGATGATTATTGACATATTGATGTTTATCGATATAATCGAATTGTGGATAAAATATACAAGGCTTTAGCAGAAATTAATCGACGGAAAATAGTGTTTTGGTTAGGATTGGGGGAATTAAATGTCGGTGGGATTGTAAAGAAATTAAATTTAAGTCAGGCGACAATCTCTAATCATTTGTCAGTTTTAAGAAAAGCAGGACTAGTTAATTTCAGAATAAAAGGTAAAGAAAGAATATATAAGCTTAATTTAGAAAATGCAGAACAATTTGTAAAAGAATTAAATAGGTTGATACCTTTAAGTAACAGAAAGCTTGATAATGAAATTATTATACGGAGATAATTGGCCATTTGGAGTTGACTATAGGTCAAATATTCGTTATGTTTGCTTATATGGCAAAACAAACAAACACCGGTTTTTTTAAATCAAGAGAAGATGTAGTAAGTATGTTTTTGGGTTTAGTAGTGGTAGCAGCAGTAGTGGGTTTTATGGTGAATTTTATTGAAAAAAGAAAAGGAAATATTGATATACCCGGGGTAACAAACGATTTGAAATTCGAAGAGGTAGAAAATGCTGATGGTAAAGGAGGAGTGACTGAAGGTATTACGGTAGAAAGAAATGACAGTCTATGGAAAATTGCAGTTAGGGTTTATGGAGATGGATACAAGTGGACGGAAATTGCTAAGGCAAATAACATTAAAGATCCAAATGTGATTGAAGTTGGACAGAAATTAGTTTTGCCAAAGATTGAGGTGGACACAAGTATAGCGAATGAAGTAACTACGACAATGGAGAAAACGGAATATATTGTATTGAGAGGTGATACTTTGTGGAAGATTGCTATAAAATATTATGGCAATGGATATAAATGGACTGAAATTTGGCAGAATAATAAGGGTAAACTGAATAGTCCGGATAAGCTGGAAATCGGAATGAGTCTCCTGGTCTATGGTAAAATTTAGAAGATTTTACGTTGCGGCTATGGTTTAGTGGTAAAATGAATCCTTCCCAAGGATTAGTCGAGGGTCCGATTCCCTCTAGCCGCTCAAACCTGTGCCCCTTTAGCTCAACGGTAGAGCTTTGGTATCGTAAACCACAGATGTCAGTCCAATTCTGACAAGGGGCTCTGAGGTAAAATAATAATATGTCAGAATTCTTTAAATCAAAATCAAGATCTAGATTAGATCGAAAAGAAGACGAAGAGGTCACAAAAAAGACGGTAGTTTTAGGAGGGGTAACAGTATTGATATTTGTAATAGTACTTATTTTTGGCTTGCCGCTATTAATAAAATTATCCATACTTTTAGGTAATGTTAAAAATACATCCAAAACTGAAAACCAAGAAAAGATGGTTCCACCCCTGCCTCCCAGATTAGTGGTTGGTTTTGAAGCGACCAACAGTGCCCGTTTTTCTATTGCGGGAGTGGCAGAACCAAAAGTAGAAGTGGAATTATTAAAAAATGATGTATCTTTGGGTAAAAAAATAGTTGATGATAAGGGAGGTTTTACTTTTGAAAATATTACTTTAGATAAAGGTGGTAATACTTTTACAGCGTTGGCTCTAACGGAAAAAGAAGGTAATAGTGAATTGTCAAAAACAATAACAGTAATTTATGATGATCAACCACCATCTTTGAGTATGGTTAATCCTTCCGGGGATAAAACAACAGTGGATTTGGCTGACTTTGATGTGTCGGGAAAGAGTGATAAGGGTGTTAGGGTGACAATAAATGGTAAATTGGCACTGGTAGATGATCAGGGGAACTTTAAATTGAGAGTACAATTAAATGCCGGAAAAAATAGTTTGGAAATAATAGTTCGTAGTTTAGCAGGTAATGAAGTTAAGAAGACAATAGAAATCACTTACGATATCTAAATTCGAAGGCCAGGAAAAATAGAATCCAGGGGTAAAGAAGTGAATTGGCAAAAAGGGAGTGAATAAAAACCGTAAGTAGTAGACTTTGCCAGTAAAGTGAAGTGGAATTAAGATTGGTGGTGAAAATTTTAAGAAAAAATAAAAGACCGATAAGACCGGTGGTGACGACGATGGTTAACAGACTGCCATCAAAACCGGAATTAGCATGAGAGTTTTTATCCGGTCTTATGGTTGGCAGATTGTTGTAACCGACACCAATAATTGGGGAAGTGGTGAAAAGTTTTAGGCCGCTTTTGTAGTTGGCAATTTTGGCTTTGATGGAGCTGGTTCTTTCGAGCTTAGTCCCCTCTCCGGGCATTCGGGGAAGGATAATAATGGTGGCGATAAAAATTAGTAAAGCAGTTAGAAAAATTTTATAATTTTTTTTGATAACAGAGATGAAAGTAAAAACGATAATGAAAGCTAGTAAAGAAGAGCGGCTGTAAGTTAGAGCTAGACCAAGGTAAATAGGAATTAGATATAAATAATTTTTAGAAGAAAAGTAAATCTTAAAAAGGAATAGTAGAAATATTAGACCGGTGAATGTAGGATCAAAGAAAGTACCTAAAAGTCGGTATAAATGGGGGTCCCAGTTAAAGGTGGAAAAGTAGGTAAAATTGGGCCAGAAAATATATTGAACAAAGCCAAAAATTAAACAGGCCCATAAAGTTAAGCGAAAAAATTTATCAATTTTTGAGTCAATCTTGAGAGGAAAAAGAAAAAGAGAAAGAAGAGAGCTAAGGCGTAACCAATAGAAAAAACTGGAAGGAGAAAAAGGGAAACGAAACCAGTTGATGATTAAAGTGAATAGGGAAAAAAGAACAAAATAAATAATTGGAGAGCGAAGTTTTTTTAAGGTAATTTTTTGATTGAGGAGATTGGAGAAAGCCAAAAATAAGAGAGCAATATCAAAAATGGGGAAAGAAAAGTTTAAAAATTGAAGACGAAAAAGCTGACCAAAGAAGAAAAAGATAATGGTGACATAGAGGGCTATTTTTGTGACAAGTGCCATAATTTAGAGCGAATTAAAAAGCTGTTAAAACTGAGTGCCAGGGAAAGGATAATGCCCGGAACACCGTCCAAAAAACCAAGTTTCAAAAAGTAAAGATCAATGAATTTTAATTTAGGATATAAAATAATTTCCCATAGATGAGGATGATGTTTTTGATCAAAAAGTTCCTGAGCGCGGAGGGTAGAATAGAAATTTATTTTTTGTAAGAAGACAGAGAGAGTTTTAATGGAATAGTGAAGAACTATTTGATGGGTGTTAACAGTGGTGGCCAAACTTTTCCAAATTTCGTGAACTGGTTGCACAAATTTGCCTTCGTTTTTGTTGAACAATTTTATAGGGTTATCGTTGAGGCACTGACCATGAGAGATGATGTGGTTTAGATAAACGATATTTCTTTTGAAGGAGTAGTTTTTACCATTTTTGAGGGATAAATTGTTTATATAGTTAATAGTTTCGGGTGTAGGCATTTCATCAGCATCGAGGGATAAAATCCAATCATTTTGACATTTGGTAATGCCAAAATTTCGTTGATCAGAAAAATTATTATTGAGTTTCCTTGTAAAAATATTTATTGTTAATTGAGGTGATGAAAAAGATTTAAGGATTTTTATAGTGTCGTCACTAGATTCGTCGTCAACAACGACTATTTCGTTGGTGGTGGTTAATTTATGTATCCAGTTCCTCCACCCTTTGAGGTTGTCTTGTTCGTTTCTGGTGAGGAGGAGGAAGGAAATATTATTCATATGGTTCTGTTTTAATTCTATGATAAAACTTAAGAAATTGCTCTTCTAAAGTGAATACTATTGTTAATACTGATGATTCAATAAGTTTTGTGAAAAAATTGGGTAGGAAATTGGTAAGGATATTTAAACATAACTTACTTAATTATTCACAGTTTAAATTCTGATAAATTGTGCGTATTTACATAACCTGAATTTTACTTCAGGTGTTCGGTTTCCATTTTGAACTCGGGCTTTACCTTCCACAAGATGATTTCTGTGAAGTTTTTCTGTGTTTACTATTATTTTGTGAATTATGAGATTTTAAGTATTTATCAGAGATTTTGTTTGGGTAATTGAGTTTTAATTATAATTATCTGGAAGACGTGATTTGCTTGAGTTGAGTTTAAGTTAAATGGTGACAGTGTCAGTAGAGGGTTATTGACGACAAGATTCTCTCTCCCTTATATATAAGGAATAAGAGGAGAAAACTAAAATAGGAAAAGGCTATTTATAGGTCAAAACAAAAATATTCCATTACCTACCGGTAGGTAATGGAATATGTTCTAAAACAACCAAGGGTTATCGGTTGTTTGACTGACTGGGCAAATGCGGTTGTTACAGGATTTGAATCTGTGACCTCATCAACCTGCCTGCCGGCAGATAGGTGTGAATGAGTGGCTGCTAAAGGGATCGAACCTTTGACCTTTCCAATGTGAATGGAATGCTCTACCACTGAGCCAAGCAGCCAAATTATTGGTAAGTGCTTTACCACTACCCTGCCTGCCGGGGCAAGTAGGGCCAAGCGGTCTTACTGGAAATTATACCAAGAAATAGGTTTTTACGGGGTATAATTAGTGATGGAGAATTTGAAAATTGTGATATTTGGAGTGACTAGTAATTTAGCGGAAGTGAAGTTAATACCAGCCTTGTTTGAGTTGTGGAAAAATAAACAAATTCCAGAGAATATCTCTATTTTTGGTTTATCGCACCGAAATAGAACTCAAGAAGAATTGTATGGCCTGATAAGTAAATCGTTACGATCAAGATACGGGGAGATAGATGAAAAATTAGTAAAAAGTTTTTGGCAAAGATTTCAATTTTTGTCCGGAGATTTTGGTGATGATTTGATTTATAAGAATTTAAAAAAAGTTTTGGCGATAGAAAACAAAGGGAATGTGATTTTTTATTTAGCGACTCACCCAACTTTGTACCAGGGAATATTTGAGAATTTAGATAAAGAAAAATTAAATAAGAACTCTGATGGCTTTGTTAAAATAATGATTGAAAAACCAATTGGAAGTGATTTGGAATCGGCAAAAAAGCTTAATGAATTACTAAAAAAGTATTATTTAGAAGAACAAATTTTTCGAATTGATCATTATTTAGCCAAAGATACAATTCAAAACATATTGGCTTTTAGATTTCATAATGAAGTTTTTGAATCAGTTTGGAATCGGGAAAAAATAGATCATATTCAAATTATGGCGGCGGAAAGTTTTGGGGCGGGGTTGAGAAGTGCTTATTATGATTCGGTGGGGGCGTTGAGGGATGTGGGGCAAAATCATGTGTTGCAAATGTTGGCTTTTACGGTGATGGGGCGACCGACAAAATTTGATAATGAGGGAATAACAACTAAAAGGATGGAAGTTTTTCAAAATTTGGTGGCGGAACCTGAGAATTTGGTTTTGGGCCAATATGAAAATTATTCCGAAAATAAGGTTAAAGTAGATACTTTTTTTGCGTTTAAAACTAAATTGAAAAAAGGAAAATTCGCAGAAGTACCGATTTATATTCGAGGCGGAAAAAAATTAGCTAAAACAGTGGCAGAAATATCAGTAGTCTTTAAGAAAAAAGATAATGGACAAGCTAATGTTTTGACCTTTAGAATTCAACCAAATGAAGGAATTGTTTTGGAAATGGCCGTAAAAAAACCAGGATTAGAGATGAAATGTGAAAAAGGGACAATGCAGTTTTGTTATCGAGAAATAGGAAAATTGAGTGATGCTTATGTGAGATTGCTAATGGATGCGATTTTGGGTGAACAGACCTATTTTAATGATGCGGTGGAAGTTGAAGCGGAATGGAAATTTATTGATGCCATGAAGGCTTCTGAGAAAGAAATAATCCCCTATCTTGCTGGCAGTTGGGGACCAAAAGAGGCAGATGAGCTGATTAAAAAAGACGGTCGAAGTTGGTTGGAGCCATCTGAAAGATTATGTCGTATTTAAGGATTGTGCTAAGGGGGTAGAAGTTATAGACTTTAACATATGAAATTTAGAAAAGCTTTTTCGTTAGGTAGTTTTATTTTAGAGTTTGTGCAGTCAATTGTATTGGCTTTATCGGTTTTTGTGTTGTTGTATCTCTTTGTGGCTCAACCGAATCAGGTAAAAGGAAATTCGATGGTGCCAAATTATATTGATGGAGAATATTTATTAACCGATAAATTGTCTTATCAATTTTCAACCCCAAAAAGAGGTGATGTGGTGGTATTTAAGGCACCGCCAACTGAACCTTGTGCCGAGGAAGAGTGTGAATACATTAAAAGGGTAATTGGAATTCCGGGTGATAAAGTAATGGTGGAAAATAGTCAGGTCTTTCTTAATGGCCAAGTATTGGAACAAAAATTTATTCCAAGAGATTATGTAACCGAGGCAGGTAGTTTTTGTCAGGAAGGAAAGGAAGTAACGGTACCAGAGGGACAATATTTAGTTTTTGGGGATAATCGATCTCACTCCCGTGATAGTCGGGAGATTGGACCAATTAAAAAAGATTTAATCTTAGGTAAGGCGTTTTTTAAATACTGGCCAATTAAAGCTATGGGCTTAATCCCGACTATCAGATTGTAAATCTTTTTTACAAACTTCTTTGTAAAGTTCACTTAGTTGTTGAAAGCGTTTTTCAACCGGACCACGAAATTGAAAAATAACCCGGGTGTAGATATTGGTCTGAGAGATTTTAACTTTAGTGGTTTTATCGTCAAAAACAGATTCCAGATCGGTACTAATATTATCGAGACGTGATTTTAAAAACTGAGGGATGTTTTCTTTGTTGATAGGAATTAAACCTTCGTCAATTTTTTGACGCATCCGTCTGGCGATTTCTTCGGCCCGACGAACAGAAGCTTTTTCTCTAAGAATAATCTTGTAGGCTTCGATCATTAAACGGGTGTCAGCAATGCCACTGAGAGCTCTGGCGTGGCCTTCGGAAACTAATCCGGAGAGTAGGCCGTCCTTGATGGCATCCGGAAGACTGAGAAGCTTTAAAACGTTAATGACATAAGGAACACTTTTACTAACTTTTTTGGCAATAGCGTGATTATCGAGTCCGAATTCTTCCTTAAGTCTTAAAAAAGCTTTGGCTCTTTCTATAGGGTTTAAATCTTTGCGTTGAACATTTTCGACAATGGCCATTTCCAACATCTGTTGGGGAGTAGTTTTTTTGATAATAGCTGGAACGTAAGGTAATTTTAAAATACGAGCAGCGCGCCAACGACGTTCACCGGCAATTATCTGATAGCCGGCTGGAGTTTGAGCGATGATTAAAGGTTCTAAAATACCATGTTCACGGATGGACTCGACTAATTCAGCAATTGAATCAGGGTTAATAATCCCCCGGGGTTGTAATGGATTTGGTTCAAGTTGGTTGGTGGGAATTTGGGTAATATCTTTCATTAAAAGAGTCTACTATGAAAACCCTCGTGAAAAAAGACGATGAAATATATCAGATTTATGCTTTAGCAACAGAGACGGATTTTTTGACAGTTTTTTTAATAGGTTTTTCAATAACCTTTTCAATTACTTTTTTATCAGTTTTTTTGACAGCTGGTTTGGCTTTGACAACGGAGACAAATTTTTTCCCTAATTTTGTGAAGAATTTAACGACACCTGGGCGCATAGCGTAAATAGTAAAATCTTTGCCGGCCTTGGTGCCAACTCCGGAATGGAATTTGGAACCGACCTGACGGATGATAATTTGGCCGACAGTAATTTTTTGATCACCAAATTTCTTAACGCCTCGTCTTTGCCCGGGACGATTAGATTTTTGATTGGTTTTACCCTGCGATTTAGTATGTGCCATAAATTAGATAATTAGAGATTAATTTTAGTAATTTTAATGTCGGTTAGTTGGGCGCGGAAACCATGAGTTTTTCGATAACGAGATTTGGCTTTAAAAATAGAAACACGAAGTTTTTCGCCCTGATAATCTCTGACGATTTCAAAATCAACCGAAGCACCTTTGACAGTAGGATTGCCAACGGTAACTTTGTCGTCATTGACGGTTAAAAGTACTTGATCGGTGGATTTAATAGTAGGATCAAGTTTGTCAACGGTGATGGTTTGATTTTCTTCAACTTTGTATTGAGTGCCAGAAATGGCAATTACCGCGTATTTCATACTTTTCGATTATATCATAGGATAAATTTTTAGGCGGAAGAAATAATTCCCAAGGAAAAAAGGAGAGCCATGATAGAAGAACCGCCCACTGACATAAACGGTAAAGGAATACCGGTAACCGGTAAAAGGCCTAAATTCATACTAATATTGATAAAAGCTTGAGCCCAAATCTCAAAAGTAATACCCAAAGTAAAAAGAAAAAGAGGCAAATTGTTGGTGGTGTTGTAGGCCTGGTTAAGAAGAGTTTTAATTATTAGAAAATAGGAGAGAAGAATGATAGCAATGGCAAAGAAACCTAATTCCTCGGTAGTGGCAGCGAAAATAAAATCAGTGTGTTTTTCCGGTAAAAATAAAAGTTGAGCTTGAGTCCCTTTTCGATAACCTTTGCCAAAAAGGCCGCCGGAGCCGATAGCGATTTGGGATTGGATTAAATTGTAGCCTTGGCCTAGAGGGTCAGAGGTAGGTTCTAAAAAATGGATGATTCTTTGTCGCTGATAATCTTTTAAGATAAAACGATAAGCTAAAGGTGAAAGGATAATAAAAATTATGCCGAGAATCAGACTCAATTTAAATAATTTTTTATTATAAATAATCAGAGGTAAGATTAAAACTAAAATAGTAATAGCACTACCCAGATCCGGTTGAAGCATGACAATAGCGACGGGGATAAGGTGAAAAAGGGGTTGCCCGGTGGTAGAGAGATAAAGCATTAAAGGAGCTTTAACTAGTTCACTGGGCTGTAGTGACATAGAACCAATATAGAGCCAGCGACGGGAGCCTCGAGTGAAATTTCCAATAATAATGGGTAATAGTAAAATTACACAAGAAATTATTAAGAGAAGTGGTCCTTGAGTTTTGGTTTGTTTTGGATTTATTTGCATACCAATAACGAAAAGGACGGTACCGATAACCCAGGCAAATAACTGTTTCCAAAATAGTTGAGGAGCCAGAGAACTAACCATCAATAAATTGAGAGAACAAAGAACAATGAGACAAATGATCAGAGTTAAGGGTAGTTTTTTTCTCATGAGCTTTTTTCCAAACTAAGGATGTCTCCTATTTGAATGGAATCAGCGAGAGTTTTTTCTAAAATTTGTTTTTCAAAATCTTTGGGCCAACCTGGGGCAATAATTTTAATGCGGTCTTGAACTTGTAAGGCCTGAGTCTTTCTTAAGACCTGGATGTTTCTAACTAAATCCCGATATTCACCTTCGGCAGCTAATTCCGGGGTAATAGTAGTTTCTAAAATTACCTTAATTTTTTCGGTAACTTTGGTAATATTTACACTTTTAACATTAACTTCCTGAGCGATTATGTCCAATAATTCCGGACTTAATTTTTCCGGACAATGAATGTCCAGATTGGACAGAGGCTGACGGATTTTTATGTTGGCAACCTGTCTTTGGGCGTGAGCTAATTGGCAAAGAATTCTGACTAATTCCATGTCTTTTTCTAATTTTTCGTCGCTGAAAGTTTTATTATTTTTTGGCCATACTTCCAGATGAACAGATTTTTGGGGATGAAGATTTTGAAATAAAACATCGCTTAAAAATGGGGTAAAGGGGGCCATTAGAATAAATAAATTGTCAAAAATATAAGAGAGGAATTCTAAATTATCACTACGATCCCGACTTCTGCGAATATACCAAGTGGAAAGGTCATTAACAAATTTTTCAATACCGGAGGTGGCTTTGGCAGTATTATATTTTTCTAAGTTTTTAGTTACTATTTCAATCGTGTGGTGGAGACGGGATAAAAGCCATTTATCTATAATACCCCGCAGTGGCGGGGCTGTCGTGGGATTTTGTTTTGATTGCCAATTTTCAAGGTTAGCGTGTTGGGTGAAGAAACGATAGGAATTCCAAAGAATTAAAAGAAAATCCCGTTTAACTTGATCGGCAATGTTGTAACCAAAATTAACGCTAGTGTAGGCTTTTTGTTGACAATAAAGCCAGCGCATAGGATCGGCTCCCATTTTATCAATAGCCTCGTCAAAAGGGATACCATTTTTTTTGGTTTTGCTCATCCGTTCCCCTTTCTGATCACGAACTTCGGAATAAGTGACCACATTTTTATAAGGGGTCACTTTTTCTAAAGTGACACTAAAATAAAGCATGGAATAAAACCAGAGCCGAATTTGTTCGGTCATTTCCAAGACCATTTTGGCGGGAAACCATTTTTGCCAATAAGATTTGTCTTCAAGATATTTTAGAGTAGAAAAAGGTACCACACCGGCGTCTAACCAAACATCACCGACATCAGGAATACGTTTGATATTTTGGCCACACTTGGGGCATTTTATTTCAATTTCGTCAATCCAGGGACGGTGAAAAGAGGGTAATTTTTCAACAAGCTCAGGGTGAATCGCCCTTTGCTGTAGTTCTTCTTTGGAACCAATAACAACCAGTTCACCACAACCACATTCATAAAAAGGAAGGGCTAAACCATAAAAACGTTTACGGCTAATCATCCAATCTTCCATGGAATCAAGCCAGTTTTGCATGCGACGGGCGGCATATTTGGGATGCCAATCAACTTTCTTAGCCGCTTCTTTTAATAAAGGTCGAATTTCGTCTGATTTCATGTACCAAGAATTTTCCAAACGAAATAAACATTTGGTTTTGCAGCGCCAACAGTGAGGATAACGATGAGTGATGGTTTCGGTTTTAAAAAGAGAACCGATAGATTTTAGATATTCAAAAACCTCTTCATTGACTCCGTGGGCATATTTACCTGTCAAATTACCATAACCTTCGATAAAATGACCATTTTCAGTCAAAGGCGAGGGCATGTCGGCATTTAATTTTTTAC